>Ga0208373_1003226_pt1 | contig 16300 bp, 14 predicted proteins | sample RifOxyC2_FD_184036 | JGI IMG/M metagenome (GOLD analysis project Ga0208373, IMG submission 184036) | Soil microbial communities from Rifle, Colorado - Rifle Oxygen_injection C2 (SPAdes) | ecosystem: Environmental > Terrestrial > Deep subsurface > Rock core/Sediment | place: Rifle, Colorado...
CACTCTCTTATGCATATTGCCACATTACCAGAACAAACGAAAATCTATCCTGCTCATGAATATACCATTGATAATTTAAATTTTGCCTCCGTTATTGAACCGAATAATGTTGATATTCACCAACGATTACTTAGAGCAAAAAAACTGCGCCAAAAAAACTTGCCTACTTTACCAACGACTTTGCTTGAAGAAAAACTAACCAATCCTTTTTTGCGCTGCCATTTACCTAGCGTTAAACAGGCAGTTGAAGCTTTAACACAAAAAAAACTGAATTCACCCGAAGCAGTGTTTATTGCTTTACGCGAATGGAAAAATCATTACAAGGTCTAACACATGGTAAAAAAACAATCTTTAGATGAACAAAAAAATGTTAAAGACAAACGTATTACTGTACGTATTTATTCGAAAGACTTAGTGCGTTTAAAAGAAATGGCATTGGAAGAAGGATTGCCCTATCAAACTTTCATTACCAGTATCTTACATAAAGTTGCCCAGCAAAGGCTAATTGATAAAAAATTAATTTCGGTGGACTAATGTTTAATACAAATTTGAAAAGAAAATTATTTAACTGTACTATACCGCTCGCGAATGAGATTTCTTAGGTTGGCACCAATAGACCCAAGTATTTTGGTTTCTCCGCGAGGCGGCGAGGAATGAGCAACAGGAGTGTATAAGTCATACATGACTGTTGCGAAAGACGAAGGCGAAGCGGAATTTCACGTGAAGCATCGCTTCACGCCGCTGAGCGCCAAACTCAAGGAGAGTTTGGCTGGTGGGTTAGCGCCGCAGGAAGCGGAAGCTTACCAACACAAGGCGGAAAACCAAAAGACGAAGGGTATATGTCACTCAACATGAAAAAGTTTGTTCAACTTACCATTGCAACAGTGCTTATCCTAAGCACAATTCTCTTTTTAAATACCGTACAAGCAGTCGTTTTTCCTTGGCAAAAACCGCATAACCTTTGGACTGACATGCGCCAGCATTTAACTCTGGTAAACTCACTGCCAGATCAATACCCACCCATCCTTGCCAATGAAATCAAATGGTTTGCCAGCAACCCTATATACTTAAACCGTCTTGTACAAAATGCTTCTCCTTATATTTATTATATCTATCAAGAAACACAAAAACGAAATATGCCCGCAGAAATTGCTTTAATCCCCATGATCGAAAGCGCTTATGATCCTTTTGCTTTTTCACGTACGGGCGCTGTTGGACTTTGGCAAATGATGCCGGGAACCGCCTCAGGTTTTCGATTAACTATTAATTGGTGGTATGACGGACGACGCGATGTGGTTGCTTCCACCCGTGCTGCACTTAATTATTTAAGCTATTTACACGATTTTTTTGGTGATTGGCTGTTAGCCATTGCAGCTTATGATTCAGGCGAAGGAACTATTCAGCAAGCGCTGGATTATAATAAAGCACACCATCGAAGCACTAGTTTTTGGGATTTACCACTGCCGGAAGAAACAAAAACCTATGTGCCTAAACTACTAGCATTAGCCGCTATTATTAATAATCCACCATATTATGGCATTAATTTACCGCCCATTGATAATCAGCCTTATTTTTCTGTCATTGACATGGGTCAGCAAATAGATATCAGCAGCATTGCTAAAATGTCTGACACTTCTGTTGATGAAATTCGTCAGTTAAATCCAGGTTTTCGCCGATGGACAACCACACCCAATCAAGCTTATGCGTTATTAATCCCAGAAAATAAGGCAATTCTTTTTAAAAAAAATCTCATTGAAACCACTGATGTGCCATCGGTGACTTGGGTTCATCATATCGTCAAAAGCGGTGATAATTTATCCGCTTTAGCTAATCAATATCACACCTCTGCTTCTATTTTAAAAAATGTAAATCATTTACAAAATAATATAATTCATATTAATCAGCCGTTATTAATTCCTGTTTCTGCGCACCGTCCGCTTCCTGTTGCGAATGCACAAACGACTGATATTTCAGAAACACATTTGCCGGGTCCTAAACAAGTTCTTCATGTTGTGCAAAAAGGAGAAACTTTAAACAGCATTTCAAAACAATTTGATATTAAAACACAGGAAATTATGTTCTGGAATCAAATGAAAGATAAAACAATTTATCCTGATCAAAAATTATTACTTTGGATTACATCGGCAAAACCATCTGTACTCGTCCACCATTACACTGTTAAATCAGGCGATAATTTAATTAATCTTGCTAAAAAATTTCACACGAATGCAGTTGATATTAAAACTGAAAATAATTTAAAAACTAATTTGATCCGCGCAGGGGAAAAATTAACTATTAGAGAAACAATATCTTCGCCGCATCATTGGAATTCACCTTCAGCTATCGGCGGCAATCAAATGATTATTTATCATGTGCAAAATGGAGATACCTTATCTACCATCGCAAAACATTATCATCTAAGCGTTGCTGATTTGTGTGATTGGAATCATTTAGCTCAAACTGCTCTTTTAAAAATTAATCAGCGCGTGCTGATTTATGCTTAGTACAGTATTTCAAATATTTCTCATCAATAAAACGATAAGGCAAATGTGCATCGCGGTCAGGACGAATACCTAAACGAGTCGTTTGAATAATTTTTTTTGGACGATAATTCACATTGCAAATAAAAAAATCTTCATTGAATTGCTGCTGGTCCCACTTTTTAACCGTTAATCCTAACGATCGGCACATCAGCACTTGACCCGAACAAAGTTTTAATGGATCACGAAAACTGCCGTCTGGTTTTGGATTTAAACGCTGCATACTCAAAATCATTTGATCAAAGTTTTCAGCCTTTTCATAAGGCACAGCGGATTTAATAAGCACAGCATTTCCCTCGCCTTTTGCACTAACATTCAATGAATCTCCGCCGCGTGAATAATACATATAAATCGTGCCTGCTGGCATAAAAAGCGCCTTGCGTTTTTCCGTATAGCCGAGTGAGGCATGAGAAGCTTTTTCGTGAATGTAATACGCTTCGGTTTCAATAATTTTTGCACATAAAAAAATTTGCTGATATCGCGCACACAAAACTTTTCCCAAAAGTTTTTTGGCTAATTGAACAGCATCTTGATTGAAAAAAGAATGAGAAAGCATCATAGATTCATTTTACTTAAAAATACGGGGTAAATAAATAACAATGCAATCTTGTAGAGATTTATTTCTACTTAAGTTCGCATTTTCATTTATAAAGGATTAACCACAGAACCAGTTGTTAACGTAGAATCATTAAGTGAATCATACGGACTTGCTTCTTCTCGTAACGGCGTCCGTTCTCCTTTCGGAGCATGAGCAAAAAAACCTACAATATTATTATTAAACCAACGCCTCATTTTAATGCAGCAATTTTCTCGTCCATGACGAGGAGGCGTTTCAATACGAGTAAAATGCTTACTGTGGTCATCATCAATTTCGTCCGTTATCACATCATAACCTTTTTTTCGGCAACAACAGAATATCGAAGTGTTTAAAAGTGATAATTCAGATACTTTCTTTGCCTGTGCAAGTATCCAGCTATCTCCTCGAGTTTGATCTCTAAGCATCGTTAATTTTTCATCTACTAGATGCGCAATACTCTCCACTGAATCTGAAGGTAAATCTCGAAGAAAATTACTTTTAGTCAATGCAAAATAACCGCCGCTTTCTAAAGCAAAGGAGGCAATAGCAGCGAATGACAACATGGTAGTATCTTCATGATCTAAATAGGCTTGATAAGCATTAGGTCCTCCACCAAAAACGCAGATGAAAAGAGTTGTACTCAATATCCAATAAAAACTTTCTCGTGATAATACCCAAACAGATCGTTTCCGATCAAAAAGTATTTCCACCCATTTTTTCATATTGAAATACATCACACTCAGCGTCATTGCCAGCAGAGAACCATACGTGCCTATTTCTAAAGCAGTGTCTGAAAACCATGCTCGTTCTGGCAAACCAAAGGCAGCTTCGTTTGCATCAGCCGCTAATAAACTGAGATCTTTGAAATTCCAAAATCCTACGCTTAAAACACCCAGCGCAGCTAAAATAGCAACAAATTTTGTGGTACGTTCACAGCAAGAAATAGCAGGAGCATCTTGTATTGTATGTGTTCGTTTGTATGTTATGATTGCGTCTATGTTCTTCGACACTAAATCTTGCTGAAGACGAACAGGAATATTTTCATCTCTTTCCGTTGAAATTAAAACATCCCTTATGCTGACATCTGTTCTGCTTGTACCTTTTAATGCATTTAAAAACTTACTTAAGTTAGTAAGATAGTTTTCGTTATCTGTTTCGTATAATCTTTTAAAAAATAATCGAACCGCTTCAATCTCATGCCCATTTTCCGTGTTTTCTCGAAACATATCTTGAATGGCTGCCGCAGCGCCTCGATAAATATTCGGAAAACAAAGTAAATTAGCGCCGAAAGCGCACAGCATAAAAGGTATTTGAAACCGAATATCGGCTGTTACTTCTGCCACATCGTCTAGCCATGAAACATCATAACTCTTTAATAGATGAGTGACACCATCCCAGCTAATTTTTGCCAGTCCACAGAAAGTGCCACTAACAATCAACGTACCGCCGCTAATGACTACATTTTTTATAATGTTTTTTATTGTCCAATTGTCAGCGCGCCCAAGTTCCCGACATATTTTAGGCAATTTTTCAGGCAATTGTTTAAAATCTTCACGGTTAAAAAAACGAACGAGTCGTCTTTTCCCTTCTTCTGCTGCAATAAAAATCAAACTATCTGCAATACCTCTCGCGACGAAACCCCACTGCGAAGTAAACTCATGATCAATCAATAACATGCCAAACCCACCCTGCGGTATCATCGCCAATAATGTCACCACTGAACCGAGTTTGTCACAAGCTGTCACTAATTTGCTTTCTGAAGAAGATGAGCGCATATATTGCCTCTTTTAATGATAAATTTTTAGTGCAGCAATTATTAAAGAAAAGTTTTTCAAAAGCAAAGTGATTGTTTATTTTAAGCTCGAGTTAATGTTGATTCATTCTTTCGCGATAAAAAAACAAGCTCTTCTCTCAGCCATTCCCCCAACCATCCAAATAGGCTTCTTTAAGATTATTCACAATAATCACTTCTGTGCCGCCGGGATAACCCGCTTTCACAAAACTTAAATTTAACCAAGCTGCATCTTTAGGAAATAACTGCACGCATCCGTGACTGTTAGGAAGTCCTGCAAAATAAGCGCCATGCAGTGCAGCGCCGCCGTTAAAATACATACAATACGGCATAGGCGAACCACCGCTGCCGACTGGAAAAGAATCTGAACGACAATCCGCGCCCTCTTTTTTAAAGATACGAAAATCACCGACTTGTGTAGCGCAAGGCGTGTCTGTATCCGTACAAATATCCATGCCGGGCGCTGCAGGTCCCCAATAAACCTGATAACCAAATTGATTATAAGCGGCAAAAGAATAATTGCTTAAATCTACAACAATAAAATTTCCGCTGCGCGGTTTTACTTTTTCAGGAAAGGGAGAAAAATCCATGAGGTTAATCTTATAAAAACCGACTGGCACTAAAATCCATTTTCGATAATATAATGCTGCATCAATACGATTCAAACGCATCACTATATCGCGCTGTGTTTCATCTGGAAATAAATCTTCCCACGTATCGCCTTTCTGCACGATATAACAAAAATAGCCTGGATTTGCACAAAGTGCTTTGCCGTAATAATTAGGTTTCTGTGGCGGATAAGAGGTTAAAAATTGTGTAGGGAATTTTTGTAAGAAATTATAAGCAAAAACACCCGGCGGAACATCAATCGACGACGGAATTGCTGCAAAGGCAATATTGCAAAAAAATAAAATGAACATGAAAAATAGTTGCTTAAAAAATTTACACAATTATCTTTTCTCTTTTTTCTTTTTCCTGTCACTTCACCAACCGCCGTGGCGCAATTTTTCCATCCGGCAGCACTTCACCGATCCCAAGAAATTGTCCGTCTTTTAAATAAATTTGTACCAGCCCTTTATTCGGCGCATGCGGCACTAACAATGAATTACCTTGTTTTAAATAAAAAGCCATCGCTGGATTTAAATAAATTTTTTCTGCCTGTTCAATGATTGCATCAATCGGCAATAAATAATGGGCCAATGCTTCACTGCCATTTTCTTTAAACGTTTTTTCTAAGGTTTCCATCGTGACCATTTGTGTTTCTTTAAAATGTCCGACAGATAAACGCTGCAGCGCGATAACATGCGCACCACAATTTAAAACTTCTCCGACATCCTCTACTAAAGTACGAACATAAGTTCCTTTGCTGCAATGCACTTTAAATTCTATTTCATCTTCTCGAAGTGCAATTAAAATTAATTCATAAATACTGATGGGTCGTGACTCACGCTTGATTTCAATTCCCTGACGTGCATACTCATACAAAGGTTTCCCTTGAAATTTAATCGCAGAATACATAGAGGGAACTTGTTGAATCTCACCGCGAAATTGACCGAATGCTTTTTCTAAATCTTTTTCTTTTAACTTCGGCACTGCACGTGTTGAAACAATTTCGCCTTCTGCATCTCCCGTAGTAGTTCGCACACCTAATTTCATCGTTACTTGATAAACTTTATCGGCTTCTAATAAAAATTGTGAGAATTTAGTGGCTTCGCCAAAACAAAGCGGCAGCATACCCGTTGCTAATGGATCTAAGCTTCCAGTATGTCCCGCTTTTTTTGCGTTGAATAATTTTTTTATTTTTTGAAGCGCCGCATTGGAAGTAAAGCCCTTCGGTTTATCCAATAATAAAATACCGTTAATTTTTCGTTTAATGCTTTTTTGACGCATGATAAATCCGTGTGTTTTGAAAAATACGGACAAGTCACGACCTGTCCCTACCATTTCCTTTTCCCTTATTACAATGAATCAATTAATTGATGCAAATGTTCTGCTTGTTCTGTCATTTGGTCATAAATAAAATGTAGTTCTGGCACATAGCGCAAGGTCATTTCGTGAGCTAACAAGTGCCGAATATGCTTAGTTTCTTGCTGCAAAAGTTTAGTCACTTCATTTGCATGAGTTTTATTAAAGACAGTGAAATAAATTTTTGCGATTTTTAAATCGGCAGATAATTGAACATCAGTAATGATAATTTCATTTAAACGCGGATCATGTTTGTACTGCTGAAGCATGACAGCAATTTTTCGCTGGATCATTTTTGATACTTGTAAAGATCGTTTAGAAGGTTTAGACATGATATATGCTCATTCTATTTCAACAGGTAAAAATAAAAATCATTTTTCGATGAATTATTTTTATCTTGCTTCATTCTCAATGAATAAATGATTTAATCACGAAGTGATTCTATCTCTTAATCCTCAATCCACAATCCTTATAGAGTTCTTTTCACCAATATTTTTTCGTATGATTCAATTTGATCGCCAGTTTTAATATCATTGTAATTTTTAACACCAATACCGCATTCCATCCCGTTTCTCACTTCACCAACATCATCTTTAAACCGTCTTAACGATTCTAATGCGCCTTCAAAAATAACCACATTTTCACGCAGCACACGAATGGGTGAATGGCGTTTCACAATGCCTTCAGTTACCATGCAGCCTGCAACAGAACCAAATTTAGAAGAACGGAAAACTTCGCGCACTTGTGCAATACCGACAATTTTTTCTTCGTATTGCGGTGCTAACAATCCAGTTAATGCAGCTTTCACTTGATCAATTAACTCATAAATAATGCTGTAATAATGCAGGTCAATACCTTCACGTTCAATAACACGCCGCGCTGTTGCATCCGCACGCACGTTAAAACCTAGAATAATTGCATTGGATGCAAGCGCTAAATTAGCATCCGATTCTGTAATGCCGCCCACACCGCTTGCAACGATATTTACTTTCACTTCATCATTAGGTAATTTATTCAAGGCATCAGAAATTGCTTCAACAGAACCCTGCACATCTGCTTTTAAAATGACATTTAACATTTTAATTTCATTATTTTTTAACTGGTCAAAAAAGTTATCTAAATGCGCTACTTTCGATTGTTTTGCTAAGCGTATTTCACGGAATTTTCCTTGTCGGAATAACGCAACTTCTCTAGCTTTGCGTTCAGTCGGTACAACTAAAATATCATCACCTGCTGTGGGCGTACCGGACAAACCTAAAATTTCAACTGGCAATGAAGGACCTGCTGCTTCTTTCAAAGAACCATCATCACCCATCATCGCACGCACACGACCATATTCAACGCCTGCTAAAACAATATCACCTTTATGTAATTCACCGCTTGTCACTAATACTGTTGCAACAGGGCCGCGTCCTTTGTCTAAACGTGATTCAATCACAACACCTTGTGCAGCACCTTCTGATATTGCTTTTAATTCCAATACTTCTGCTTGCAGTAAAATACGATCAAGCAATGCGTCCACACCTTCGCCTGTTTTCGCCGAAATAGCTTGAAACATCACATCACCGCCCCACTCTTCACATAACACATCATGCTGCGATAATTCTGTTTTAACTTTATCCGGTTGCGCTTCTGGTTTATCAATTTTATTAACAGCAACAACGATTGGTACACCAGCTGCTTTTGCATGTTGAATTGCTTCAATCGTTTGCGGCTTCACACCATCATCTGCAGCGACCACTAACACAACAATATCCGTACACTTTGCGCCGCGTGCTCTCATTGCTGTAAATGCAGCGTGACCCGGCGTATCTAAAAAAGTAATCATGCCGCGATCTGTTTCCACATGATACGCGCCGATATGTTGTGTGATACCGCCCGCCTCAGAACTGGTGACTTTTGTTCGGCGAATATAATCTAATAAAGAAGTTTTACCATGATCAACGTGTCCCATAATGGTAACAACAGGCGCACGTGATTTTTCTTCAAAATTTGATTGTCCAATGAATAGGGCTAAATCTTCTTCTAAAGCATTTTCCTTCATGGCAACAGCGGTATGTCCCATTTCCTCTACTACTAGCATTGCTGTTTCCTGATCAATGGGTTGATTAATTGTCGCCATCGCGCCCATGCTCATCATGGTTTTTATTACTTCACTCGCCTTAACTGACATGCGCTGCGCTAATTCAGCCACTGTAATGGTTTCAGGTATTTTCACTTCATGCACAACCGGCGCCGTAGGTTTTTCAAAACCATGTTTGCGGTTTACTCGTTCTGCCAATAAATCTTTTGCAGGTCCTTTTTTCTTTTTGCGTTTTTTAGCAGCAGTTAGATGTAATTCTTCACGACTGACTTTTTTTACACGTTTAATATCGTCATCATCTTTTTCATTTTCATCATCAGGCACAGACACAGTACCTTTCAATAAATCATTTAAATCTAAACTAGATGCAGTCGGCACTAGTTTTTGCGGCTCTTTTCTATCTTTTTGTTTGATCAACTTTTCTTTTTCTGTTTCATTCGCCATTTCTTTTTGTGCTTCTGTCGATTCAACTATCACTTCTTCGACTGATTTAATAGGTTTGATTTCTTCGACAGACGTTTTAACTTCTTCTTCTGATTCTTCGGCAAAAATAGGCTGAACTTGTTTAGTTGATTTATAAACTACATTAATTTTGCTGGAAGTTTGTTTACGTTTCTGTGTAATCGTACCTGAACTACTGCGCTTTAAAGTAATTTTGCTGTGTGCCTTTTGTGCAGTAAAAGTTTCTTGTCCGCCACGCAAAAACAAAAGCAGCTGACGTTTTTGTTCGTCATTGATTTTATCATCAGCAGTTTGCACAGGAATTCCTGCTTCATTAAGCTGTTTCAATAAACGATCTGAATCTGTTTTGACCAGAGCTGCTAGTTGTTTGACTGTTACTTCGGGCATGCCATTCGTCCTATTTAACTTAAGTTTTATCAATAATTATGCTGCAAGACAATAAACAAATTTAAAGGAACTATTAGGATTGTGGATTGAGGGAATGTATCGCTTCGCGATAATTTAAAAATTATTAAATAACTTGTCACGTAGTGACACCTTCCTTCAATCCACAATCTAAAACTTTTTTATTTCTACTGTAAATATTTTCTTCTCAAACCGCATTTCGAAGTGCGGTAGGTATATCTTCATGCAAACCAATGCTCACGTGCTTTCATAATTAAATCAGCAATCAATTCTCGATTAACATCCACTACATCACATACATCATCGACTGATTGTTCTGCTAAATCTTCGCGTGTTTTAATGTCATGCTGTGCAAGTACATTAGCTAATTCTTGAGTCATGCCTTCAATGGATAATAAATCTTCCGCAGGTACCTTCTCTGCCTGACTTGCAATTTCTTCTGTTAATAACACATCACTTGCACGGCGTTGTAATTCTGCAGCTACTCCCTCATCAAAACCTTCAATTCTTAATAACTCTGCTGTCGGCACATACGCAATATCTTCTAATGATGTAAATCCTTCTTGAATTAAAGCATCAGCAACATCTTCACCTACATCCAAACTTTCCATAAAACGTGTTTTCACATCTTTTGTTTCACCTTCTTGTTTGGAGCTTGCTTCATCAGCTGTCATCACGTTTAATGTCCAGCCGGTTAAATCACTTGCTAAGCGCACATTTTGTCCATTGCGACCAATCGCTTGTGATAATTGATCTTCTCGCACAATTAAATCCATTGAATGTGTTTCCTCATCAACAACAATTGATTCCACTTCAGCAGGCGCCATAGCATTAATGACTAATTGCGCAGGATTATCATCCCACAAAATAATATCAATGCGTTCGCCGTTTAATTCATTAGATACTGCTTGTACACGCGCACCACGCATACCGACACAAGCACCAACAGGATCAATACGTCCGTCATTTGTTTTCACCGCAATTTTTGCACGAGAACCCGGATCACGAGCGGCCGCTCTAATCTCAATCACTTCTTCACCAATTTCCGGCACTTCAATTTTAAATAATTCAACTAAAAATTCAGGCAATGTACGGCTGACTAATAACTGCGGACCTTTACGGTCTTCACGCACATCATATAAATAAGCACGCACACGATCATTTAAACGAAAAGCTTCACGCGATAACATGTGTTCGCGTGTTAATAATGCTTCAACATTATTGCCAATATCTAAAATTAAAAAGTCGCGCATTGTTTTTTTAACAACACCGATCACTAATTCACCAACACGATGTTTAAATTGACCCACAATTTTTTGGCGTTCAGCATCACGCACTTTTTGCAGAATGACTTGTTTTGCCTGCTGCGCTGCAATACGACCAAAGGGGGCAGAAGGGGCGGGTTCTTCAATCACACTGCCAACTTCTAGGTCAGGATTAATTTCTTTTGCTTTTGACAGAAGAATTTGCTGTTCTTCAAATTCAATTTCTGCATCATCTGCCACAACAACCCATTGACGAAAAGTTTTATACTCGCCTGTTTTACGATCAACTGCCACGCGCATCAGCACATCGCCGCCATGATTTTTAACAGCAACCGCTGCAAGCGCTGCTTCAACTGCTTCAAAAATAATTTCCTTATCCAAATTTCTTTCATTTGAAATGGATTCAACCATTAATAACATTTCTTTGCTCATTGTTGGTCCCCTATTACTAAATTTGCTTTATCTATATTTGAAAATAAAAATGTTTTTATTTCCTGATCTATTTTTAAACTTAATTCATTGCCACTCACTGTTTCAATCACACCTACAAATTTTTTTTGATTTTCAATCGGCGTTCGCAAACGCAATTTAATTTTTTTGCCTTTATATTTTTCATATTGCTCAGGTTTAAATAAAATTCTATCTAAACCCGGCGATGAAACTTCAAAACGATATCGCCCTAAATTAACTTGCTCAACTCTCACTACAGCACGAAGCTGCTGATCCACTTTCGCGCAATCATCAATAGCCACACCGCCCATAGAATCAATATAAAGTCTTAATGTGTTTTGATGACCAGCTAATAACTCATAACCCCATAATTCATAGCCTAAACCTTCAATGGTTTTTTTCAAAACTTTTTCTGAATCGTGATCTAAATGCCACATAATTTTCCTTCTTAAAGAATGGGCAATTCATAAAGCCCCTACAATCCTACAATAAAAAACCCCATAAAGGGGTTTCCAATACAACACTTCATTTCTAAGACTTTGGAGACGCGATAAATCGCGTCTCCTACAATTTTTTCGGACAAGTCACGACTTATCCCTACCATCTTATGGGCAAACACACAGGTTTGCCCCTACAAAAATCGTTCTTTCTACGCAGCAGATCTGTTCTCTGTCTTCTGATTGGTAGCGGGGGCAGGATTTGAACCTACGACCTTCGGGTTATGAGCCCGACGAGCTGCCAGACTGCTCCACCCCGCAATGTAGTAGCGCATTCTATAGGAAAACAATAGGTATGACAAGAACTGATTCGCTTAAATGATCATTCAAAATTTGACTATTTAAAACGCCTAAGATACTCTTCTTTTCACTAAACGAGTAAATTTATGCATCCAAAAACAATTCGCTGGCAACAGCGATTTCAAAATTTATTAAAAGCCCATGATCAATTGAAGAAAGGTGTCGCTATTACGCATCCAAATGATATCGAACAACAAGGAATTATTCAAAGTTTTGAATTCACTTTTGAATTAGCATGGAAGACATTAAAAGATTATTTAGAAAGCCAAAGTATTCCCACTAATTTTCCTAAGGAAGTGATCAAACAAGCATTTCAGTATCAGTTAATTCAAGATGGTGATGCCTGGATGGACATGCTGGAAAAACGTAATCTCATGTCTCACACTTATGACAAAGAAAAAGCAGAACTAGCATTGGATAAAATAAAAAATCATTATTTTTCTGCTGTCACACAAGTGATCACTCATCTAAAACAACTCAGTACTGAATCATAAAGCAGAGTATTCAAATGGAATTTGGTCTAAACGATCACACATTAACGTTAATACGAAATGCTTTTAAAAAAATTCCTGCCATTAAAGAAGTGGTGATTTATGGTTCACGTGCTATGGGAAATTATAAAAAAATCTCTGACATTGATTTAGCTCTAAAAGGTAATATTACTTTTGATACTCTTGCACATATCAAAAATATTTTAGAAGAAGAATTACCTGTTCCTTATTCGTTTGATGTACTCAACTATCATGATCTTCACAACAAAGATTTAAAAAACCACATTGATGCACATGGAAAAATTTTTTATATTAGAGCCGATTCAAAATCTCGCTAGGTCGAGACAGAAAACGTTGATTTTCGAGAACCGTAGCACAGCATACATGGAGTATGTAAGCAACGGATCGCAGAAAATCAACGTTTTATGACCGACATAGTAGAGATTTTGAATAGGTTCTTAGGAAAAACTAAGCGCATCACCTTTCTGTTTTGCTTGAATAACATCACCTGATTTAAAATCACCGGCTAAAATTTTTTGCGCCAGCGGATTTTCAAGATATTGCTGAATCGCACGTTTTAAAGGTCTTGCACCGTATACAGGGTCATATCCTGTTTTTGCCAAGAAATCCAACGCAGATTTTTCAATCATTAATTGATAATCCTTTTCTTTCAATCGTTTTTGAATTAAATCAATTTGTATCTGTGCAATTTTTTCAATTTGGGTTGATTCTAACGGATGAAACACCACCACTTCATCAATGCGATTAATAAATTCCGGACGGAAAGACTGCGAGACAATTTCCATCACGGATTTTTTCATTTCATCATACCCTTCACCTTTAAATTCCTGAATCACTGGCGAACCTAAATTAGAAGTCATGACAATCACGGTGTTGCGAAAATCAACCGTTCTTCCCTGCCCGTCTGTTAATCGTCCGTCATCTAACACTTGCAATAAAATATTAAACACATCGTGATGCGCTTTTTCAATTTCATCAAACAAAATGACCGAATAAGGTCTTCGTCTGATACTTTCTGTTAAGTAGCCGCCTTCTTCATACCCCACATATCCCGGTGGCGCTCCAATTAAACGCGCAACGGAATGTTTTTCCATAAACTCAGACATATCAATGCGCACCATTGCCTCTGCTGTATCAAATAAAAACGCTGCTAATGTTTTGCATAATTCTGTTTTACCGACACCGGTTGGACCTAAAAATAAAAACGAGCCAATCGGTTTATTCGGATCAGATAATCCTGCGCGCGAACGACGAATCGCATTTGAAACAGCACTGATCGCTTCATCTTGTCCTACGACACGCTGATGCAAAACCGTTTCCATCTGCATGAGTTTTTGTTTTTCACCTTCCAGCATTTTTGAAACCGGAATATGCGTCCAGCGTGAAACCACTTCCGCAATTTCTTCATCGGTCACACGATTGCGCAATAATTTTTTATGCGATTCTTCTTTTTTCTCGCGTTTTCCTGCTTCTTTTAATTTATTTTCTAATGCTGGAATTTTTCCATACTGCAATTCCGACATGCGTGTTAAATCTGAAGCACGCCGTGCTGCTTCTAATTCCGTTTTAGCTTGTTCTAATTCTTCTTTAATTTGCTGCGCATGTTGCAGTATTGCTTTTTCCGCTCTCCAAATTTCTTCTAAGTCTGCGTATTCTTTTTCTAATTGTTTAATGCTGCTTTCTAAATCTTTTAATCGCTTTTGAGAGGCTTCATCTTTTTCTTTGCGCAAAGCTTCGCGCTCAATTTTAAACTGAATTAAACGGCGTTCTAAACGATCCATTTCTTGCGGTTTGGAATCAATTTCCATGCGGATTTGACTGGCTGCCTCATCAATTAAATCAATGGCTTTATCCGGTAAATTACGGTCTGTGATATAACGCTGTGATAAAGTCGCTGCGGCAACAATGGCAGGATCAGTAATGTCCACGCCGTGATGCACTTCATAACGTTCTTTCAGCCCGCGTAAAATTGCAATCGTATCTTCAACCGTGGGTTCATCCACTAACACTTTTTGAAAACGTCTTTCAAGCGCCGCATCTTTTTCAATATATTTTCGATATTCATCTAAAGTCGTTGCGCCTACGCAATGTAATTCACCGCGCGCCAATGCTGGTTTTAACATATTGCCTGCATCAATAGCACCTTCTGCTTTTCCTGCGCCGACCATTGTATGAATTTCATCAATAAATAAAATCACGCGTCCTTCTTGTTTTGCGACATCTTTTAAAACTGCTTTTAAACGTTCTTCAAATTCACCGCGAAATTTTGCGCCAGCAATTAATGCTGCCATATCTAACGCTAATAATTTTCGATCTTTCAAACCTTCGGGTACTTCACCATTTACAATTCGCTGCGCTAATCCTTCAACAATTGCTGTTTTACCAACGCCCGGTTCACCAATTAAAACAGGATTATTTTTTGTGCGGCGCTGTAATACTTGAACAGTACGCCGAATTTCTTCATCGCGTCCAATGACTGGATCTAATTTTCCCATTTGCGCGCGTTCAGTCATATCAATGGTATATTTCTGCAGCGCCTGTCGTTGCCCTTCTGCCTCTGCATGATTCACTTTCTCTCCTCCTCGCATAAGATGAATGCCTTGTTCAATGGCATTTTTAACGGCACCTGCTTTTTTCAAAATATCCGCTAATTTATCGCTGCTTTCTAAAACAGCTAATACAAAAAGTTCAGAAGAAATATATTGGTCTTTTTGTTTCTGTGCTATCTTATCCATCAAATTTAAAATACGCGCTAAATCCGGTGAAATATGTACATCGCCCGGCGTGCCATGCACTTGCGGCAAACGATCAATCGCTTTATCTAATTCATCCACCAGCACTGCCATTTTTATGCCTGCCTGATTCAGTAATGGCGCAACAGTACCATTATCCTGATTGAGCAGCGCTTTCATGACATGCACAGGTTCAATGTATTGCTGATCAGCGCCGATAGCTAACGATTGCGCATCAGCCAGCGCTGTTTGAAATAGAGTAGTGAATTTGTCCATTCGCATAGAAAAACCTTTTTATTTAATTAATAATTTTCTCAACAAATTATATTTAAGGTCAAATCATTCAAAATCAAGCGCTTTCTCTTGCGTAGTAAAATACTCACTATATAATACTCTTAAGACGAGGTTTCATTGGAAATAAAATTAACATAGGAGACTTGCTATGAAATCAGTCCATGAAGAAACAGCTGGCGCAAGTGCAGCAAAAGCAAATGAGCACAGAACAATATTGCTAGCTATATATAACATGAAAGGTGGAGTAGGTAAAACAACATCAGCATTAGAAATGGGTTACCTTCTGGTTAGAGATGGCTTTAAAGTTTTACTCGTAGTATGGTGGGCCCTTTTTCTAGACAAATTTTTAATTATTTTAAGACATAATTTTCTGTCTCTTTTTTTGCGCAAAACGGTTAGTGTTTCACGCGCCTTTTAATGCCAATT
>Ga0208373_1003228_pt1 | contig 16291 bp, 12 predicted proteins | sample RifOxyC2_FD_184036 | JGI IMG/M metagenome (GOLD analysis project Ga0208373, IMG submission 184036) | Soil microbial communities from Rifle, Colorado - Rifle Oxygen_injection C2 (SPAdes) | ecosystem: Environmental > Terrestrial > Deep subsurface > Rock core/Sediment | place: Rifle, Colorado...
CATTGATGGCCGCATCGGGATAAAGACCGGGCGGAACAGCGGTCAAATCAAAAAAACGGAAAAAAATAGCAATTGCCATGATGATCAAAAGCAGGAATAAGGTTTTTTGTTTTAGGGTGGTTTTTAGGAGAGACATGAACCTATTTATATTCTACCATTTTTTTGCTTTATTAATATCCACAGAGACTATTGTTTATTCGTCTTTACGAATATGGTATAATAGACATATAAAAGATTATGGGAGAAGCAGAAAAAATAGATATTTTATCGGCGCCGAAAGTCCCGGCCGCCGATAAACCGGAAACGATTAACTTAACAGATAATTTTGTGCAATTAGCGGCTTTGATTGACCGTAAGGGTTTTGATTTGCGAGGTAAAATAAAAAGATCTAAAAGCATTGATAAGCAGATAAAAGAGGAAATGCTTGGCTATGTTGATGAGGCGCTGGGAGTGCTTACTAATTTTAGGAGAGAAGGGGCTAGCAACAAATTAGCAAATGAAGCGGTAGATTGTTTTAATATATTGCAAGAAATGGGAGAAAAACATATTCTGGGGTTTGAAAAAAAACAAACAGAATATAACGGGAAAATTGAGGTGGAAAAATCAATGCCAAAAGAAGAAAACCAGCCAATTGAACTGGTGGGAAAAGTAAGCGATCCGGGACAATCGGAACAAAGAGAAAAACCGGAAGATGATAAAAATAAAGAAGCCGAGGAAGAAAGCCTCTTGGCAGAACAGCTAGAAGAACCAAATAATCAAAAAATTATGAAAAATAAAATAGAAGAAGTATCCGCTACTCGGACAATGCAGGAACAGCTGGCGGCTAAAAAAGACGCGATTGAAAAAGTTATTGTTTCGGGCAATCCGGATAATTCGGCAAGCAACCAGATAGAAGCGGAACAAAAGGCCGAAGAAGCAGTAGCAGAGAAGGCGGTGGAAGTTAAAAAGGAGGAAGTGACAGAGGAGGCGTCAAGTAAAAAAGATGTCAAACAGGCGATGGCCGGTGGCAACGTTAAAAATCCGAAAAAAGAACAGATTAAAATTGTAGACGTGGCGGGAGAGCAGAGAAGGGCGTCCGAAGAGAAAATAATGGAATTAGAGCAAAAATTGAAAGGGGCTTATGAAAAATCGAAAAATCCCAAGCACAGACATGAATTGACCAAGCCGGTTAAGGATGAGATTTTCAAGATGATTCAGGAACAGTATCCGGGATGGACGGGAAAAAGCGGCGAGGACAGAGTTAGCGGAGAAGTAATGAAGATTATTAAAAAAGTTGAAAGTCAAATTCAAATTGAAGAAAAAGAAAGAAGGGAAAGGGAAAAAGAAAAAAAAGAAAAATGGGAAGAGCTGAAAAAACAAGTGGAAGGAAGCTATAAATCTCTTTACGAAGATTATACGAATAAAGGGATACCGGTGCCAAAAGAAAAAAGCAAGCTGATTGATGGTCTCAAGGAAAATCTTCGTGGTATTTGGCCGCTTTGGCTGAAAGATAAAGAGGGAAAACCAATCAGGATGGGGGATTTTATTGAGGAATTAAAAGGAAAGTATCGGATAGAAACAAAAAAAGAAGAAGTGGCGGAAGCTGTTAAAAAAGAAGATTCACCCGAAGCAAAGCCGGCAGCGGCCACAATTGAGAAACCGGTGATGGCCGATGAACCAATGGAAAAGCCAACCGAGAAAAAAGTTAGGCCTCAGTCAATCGGGAGATCTAGGATAATTATTGAGAAAGACTTTTCTTCGGCTAGGAACGAAAGCCAGCAGAAAGAGGCGAGAAAAATTATGGAAGAAATAAAGAGAGAGAAAGAAGATAAAAAACGATTTGAAGATATTCAGAAAAAAATAGAAAAAGGAAAATTAATTAATGCCGCGAATGTTAAATTTGCGCTTGATTATGCGGTGCGCGAACAAAAGAGAAGATTGGAGACTGAAAAAAAAGCGGCTGCTGGAATAAAAGCAGAAGAAATAAAACCAGTACCAATCACGCCGAAAAAAATAGAAAAAGTAATAGCTGAAAAACCGGAAGCAAGAGAGGAAAAGCCAGCAGCGCCAGAAAGAAAAATAGAAACTAAAAAAACAGTTGAAGTAAAAAAGCCGGAAGCAGAAAAGAAAGAAGGAGTTGTAGAAACAAAAAAAACAGAAGAACTTGATGCCAAGTCGAATAAAGAGGCCAGGATGCTTGCCTTAATGGAGAAATATGGGGTTAAAAATTTGGAGGATTTAAAGAAAATGGGTCTTTAATCTAATAGCAGGAAGAAATAATCATAAAATAAATTTTATGAATAATAATGAAATGCCAAAAACAACCAATGATCAAAATCCACCCCAAGATAAGTCAGAAGCAGTGAGGCCGCCAGAAGAAATGGCCGAGCTTGCTGAATTAAAGGCTTTTTTAGAGGAGCAAGAATCTGGTAAGGGGAAAAGAGAACCATTAAAGATAACGCCAAAGAGCAGCGAAAAGCCAACTGAAGCTAGTTCTGATGCGAGTAAAAAAGATGAGATTAATTGGGATGAGTCTGCGATAGCCATTGCTGAAGGCGGGGGGAATAAGCCGGAGCCCAAATCGACTGACTTTGATAATTCTTCGGTTATTGCGGCGGAGGCGGGTGGTTCAGATGTAAAAATTAATGAAGGATTTAAAAATATATCGGAAAAGCCCAGCACAGCAGAAAAATCATCTGTTGAATCAGCCGAAACGATGAAAGAGTCTAAGGCAGAAATTAAAGAGATGATGGAAAAATCAGCCGAAAGACTAGCGGTGGCGCGTCAAGAAATGGTGGTGGCAATGAGATTAGCGGAAAAGGCTAATAAATCGGCAGATAAATTATCCGGTTGGAGAAAATTCTTTTTTCAGACTCAAGCAAAAATGGACAAAGAAGGAGCTGCGGTGACCGATCAAAAAATCAGGCAAGAAGAATTGGCTAAAAGAAAAGAAGAATTTAAGAACGCGTTAGCTGTCTATAGGAGAAATTTAATTGAAGACAAAACACAGCAATTGAAGATTACGCCGGAGAAAACAGAAGCAATAGAAAAATTAAAAATTCCGGCGGCGTTAACGGATTTAATAAAAGCCAGTGATTTAGAGTTAATGGCGGAATACGAAAAACAGAAAAAAGCAGCACCCGATAAAAATGTGCAGAAGGATAGAATGACTCCGGAACAGAAAACTGCTGCAGATTTCATTAACAAGTACAGATCTAATTACGAAAAAGCGCAGAAAAATAAAGAATTGGCTATAGAACGCTTGTCACATGCGCCGGAAATAGGCAATCAAAAAGCAGAAGAAGTTTACGCTAATATTGCGGCGCAAAGAAACTTGGAAGATTATGCCAGAGAGGTGGTTAATTTAACAACCAGTCAGGAGGCTATTGAGATTCATCTTTTAAAATATCAGCAAGAAATAGACGAGAAAAAGCAACTTGGCAAAGGGCAATATTGGGAAAAAATGAAAGAAAAGGGATTGGAAGCAGCGCAGTGGTATCGCAAGCAACCAATGAAGAATAAACTTTTGGTTTCAGTCGGATTGTTTGCTGGGGGCACTTTGGTTGGCGCGACTGGCGGTTTGATGGGGACGGCCGCTTTTGCCGGTGTTTTTGTTGGCAGATTGTCACAAAGAGTGCTTGGAGCGGCCGGTACTGGCATGGCTCTAGAAGCCTTGATGAAGCGCGCTCAAGAAGCGGAGGCGCGCAAGGATGTAGAAAAAAAGATAGATGGTAAATTTTTAGAATCGTTACAGAAAAATTTAGACGAAAGTAATAAACAATTGGATGAGGAATTGTTCAGAATTTTGGGCGGGAAAAAGACGCAAGAGCGGCGGCGCAATATTTTGGCTGGCGGTATGGCGATGATTATTGGCTCGGGCGCTTTAACTCAAGCCTTTGGCAATATAATTCCGACGGAAGCCAAGGAATGGGTTGCTAAAAAAGTTGGGATGGTTTTGCCGGGCGCTGGCGGTAAGGTTGGTGGTGGAATTTCAAGTGAAACACCAGGTGGCCGAATAGAACCAATAAATAATGATCCCAGTTATACCTTTGGAGAAAAACATCATTCTTGGGGCTCTGTTGATAAGCCAAGCGGAACTAAGGCAATTGAGACAATACAGAATTTAAAAATCAGTACTCGCGGGCCGGAAGGCGCAATCATTGACCATTTTAGAGCCAATCCCAAATTGGCAGAGACTTTTGGTTGGGATGGCAAAACAGATATTAGCAAATGGGCTGGAACTCGAGCGCATCAATTATGGCTAGAAAGCGTTAAAGGTGATTTGGAAAATCCTAAAATTATAGCCGAGCTAACCAAGCATGGTTATCAGGCAACTCCAGAAGATTATACCAAAGCTATGTATAAGATTGGCAAAGGGTTTGTAGAATTAGATCCACAGGGTCACATGCATTTGACTGACAATACAAGCTTTTTGAAAGGGATATCAGAAGCAACACTTTCGCCGTTGGACAAGGCGGATATGTCGGATGCTCTTACCACAGGCTCTGAAATTCCGAAGTTGAATGCTTCTGGAGTTTTGAACACTTCAGAAGTGATAACAGCTGAAGAACTAGTAATGCCAAAGGCAACAGAAACTTTATTGAATGCTGGAGAGGCAATGAATAATAAAATAAAAGAAGCGGTTGCCAGTTCATTTAAATCAGAAATTTTGACCGATGGGACTTTCAGGGCAGCGGAAAAAGTTTCACTGGGTAAAATTTTAGAAGCGGTGCCGCCCGAGGCCTACGAAGATAAATATGCTTTAAGCCGTTATTGGCACAGCCTAAGCGGAGCAGGCGTTAAAACGCCGGATTTGCCGGGGACCAGTTGGCTGGGATTAACCTATGATGATTTTAGAAAATATTCCGAGGTAGCGAAATTTTTAAGAGAAAAGGCCGGCGCTGGCACGGCGGAAAAACTAAAAGATATGACAGTGAAGGAATTTTTGGAAAAATATGGCGGAGAGTTGGGGAAGAAATAAGAGTTAGAAGATAATGAAAGCGATAGGATAGAAATTCAGAGTGAATAATTTTTTAAAAATAATAAAATAATAAAATAATAATTTTATGCCAACTCAACTTCAGCAAAATATTTTACAAGAATTAGGCATTGACCAAATGCCGCCAGAGCGGCAGGAAGAGATGTTAACGGCCATGACCGAAATTTTATTGAAACAGCTGACTTTACGGGTGCTGGGAGAATTATCAGAAGAAAAACGCCAAGAGTTTGAAGCGGTTTGCGCGGCTAGAGAAGAAGAAAAGGTAACCAAGTTTTTTAGCGAGAACGTACCCGGATATGAAACGGTTATTCAAGAAGAGATTGCCAAATTCAAACAGGATATGAAGTCAACGGTAGATACTTTGTTAGCAGCTTAAGTATTAACTAAAAACTAAAAATATGGCAATTCAAGAGACATCTTCTGTTTCCAAAACCAAAAAATTAGGTTTATTTGTAGTTGTTATTTTAGCCGGTTTATTTTTGATATTTTTCGCGATTACAAATTTAGTCAATCAGTCCGGAACTAATACAGCCGGAATAGCGTCAAAATCATCAGGAATGAATTTTTTAGGTCTGCCAAATTTTTCCGGAACCCAACCCTCTTCATCAGATAGCCGCTCTAGCGGAGAAAGTGGCGCCAGCGCCATTAGCGGAACAGCGGAACGCAAGGTTATTCAGACCGGTTCGTTAGACCTTTTGGTTAAGAGTGCGGAAAAAACCGCCAGAGACATTCAGGGTGTGGCCGAAAGGCTAGGTGGCTTTACAGCTAGCACGGATATCTATGATATTGGTCAAGACGCCAAAGCAGGTACAATTACCGTTCGCGTTGCAGGAGATAAATTTAATATTGCTTTTGATGAAATTAAAAAATTTGCGATTAAAGTAGAGCGAGAAAATTCTGATGCTCAAGATGTTACTGAAGAATATGTTGACTTGGAAGCTGCTTTGAAAAATCTTAGGGCGCAAGAAACGCAGTATTTGGAAATCATGAAAAAAGCCGAAACAATTGAGGATATTTTAAATGTTTCTAGCCACCTAGGCGAAGTGCGCGGTCAAATAGAGCAAATTGAAGGTCAGCTGAAATATTTGTCCAGACAAGTTGATATGGCCTCAATCACGGCGAGCTTAATTGAAGAAGGCGATGTCAAGGTTTTTGGTCTCAGCTGGCGGCCGCTTTATGTGGCCAAGCAAGCTTTGCGCAGCATGCTGGCCGGATTAGCCGATTATGTTGACTCAATGATAAATTTTGTTTTTCAATTGCCGGTAATTTTACTTTGGCTAGCGACCATTGGTTTGATTTTTATGGTGGGATGGAAGATATTGCGCTGGATTTGGAAAAAAATTAATAATTCTTAACTACGGATAAAATAATATGCCAGATCCATATCGCGAGGCTCCTGACCAATCAGCCGAAACGCCGTCTGTTCCTGTTTCGCCCATTTCGGCCGAACAGGAAATTTTAGAGTTAGAAAAAAAATTGGCAGCAAAAAGAGCGGTTCTGGGGACAGAGAAAGAAAAACCACTGGAGCAAATTATTGGCCAAGAAAAATCAACCATTTCATTGACGGCCCCACAATCATCATCAGCGCCAGCGGCACCATCTAATTTGCAAGTTCAAATCAAAGAAAAAGCAGGCGAACTTAAGCGCTATGAAAAGACTCAGCAGCTGAAAAGTTTAATTGATATCGCTTTTCAGAAAGGCATTTCTTACGCCGTGGATGTAGTCAAGGAAATGGATAACCCATTTTTAATGGATGAGTTGCATGATGTTTTAATTGATGAACTGCGCAAGGAGTTGATTGAGAGAGGAAAACTGGAAGAAATCTAGGAATTACTAATTTGTGCGAATTTTAGCGAATATAAAATGAATCAATTTGTCATCCTGAACGAAGTGAAGGATCTGTATTAATTTTCAATTTTCAATTTTCAATGAATGCTCTAATTCTCAAATGTTTGAAAATTTAGTCATTTGGTCATTGAGATTTTATTGTAAATTGGAGCTTGGTGCTTGAAAATTTTAAATAGGATTCTTCGGCCTCAGAATAACTTAAAAAGTGAATACATTTGATCTTAATTTAATTTTGTTTCCCTTAACCATGGCTTTGTTTTTTCTCATGGTTTTTTTAGGTGGTTATTTAGCCTATAAATTAATTCAAGGAAAAGGGAAAGTAATTCGGGCCTTGAATATGATTTTGTTCTCTGTTTCCTTGCCTAAGGCTTCGGCTGATGAAAAATCACGTAAGCCATTTAAAGAAGTGGTGGCTGTGATGGAACAATTCTATTCCAGCTTGAGCAATTTGAAAGAAGGAGGCATGAAAGCTTTTCTGTATGGCCAGCCAATTTTTTCTTTTGAAATTGCGGTGCCGCATGTGGGCGAAGAAATTTGTTTTTACGTGGCCTGCCCCAAACGCTTTAAAGACGTGATGGAAAAGCAAATTCACGGTTTTTTCCCGTCGGCTGATGTTCATCAAGTTCTTGATTATAATATTTTTAATCCTCAAGGAGTAAGTTTAGCATCATACATTTTGCCAACGAAGGGAATTTACTTGCCGTTTAAAACCTATCAAAGCTTAGAAATGGATGCTTTGAGCAGTATCGTCAACGCTTTGAGTAAGCTAGAAATGGAAGGCGAGGGAGCGGCAATTCAATTAATTATTAGTCCTCTGGCCGAGAAAAAATGGCGAAAGATGGCCAGAAAAATTGCGCAGGAAATGCAGCGAGGCCGGCAGTATGATGCGTCAAGAATGAAAATTGACCGGGGCTGGTTTATCAAGTTACTTGATATTGCAACCGGAAGCGGTCCGGGAGCGCAAGAAATTGGGCTGGAAGCCAAGCCAGTGGAAAACACCGGCATGTCTAATGTTACGCCGCTTAACACGGAAACGATTAAAGCCATAGAAGCTAAGGCAACGAAAATTGCTTTTGATGTTAATTTAAATTTAGTCGTTTCGGCTAAAGAAAAAGAGCAAGCCGAGGGATTTTTGCTGCAACTGGAAAGCGCTTTTGCCCAATTTAATTCAGAGAGCTTGAATACCTTAAAATCTATTCATTTGGCGCCGGGCCGAAAATTGAAAAAATTATTTTACGGTTTTTCTTTCCGGATTTTTGATGATAGCCGAAAATTTATTTTGAGCGTTGAGGAATTAGCTTCACTTTTCCATTTTCCAACAACTGAAATGGAAACGCCCAAAGTAAAATTTATCAAAGCCAAGCAATCAGCCGCGCCGGCGAATTCACCCAAAGAAGGATTAATTATTGGGCGGAATATTTTCCGGGGAGAAGAAACGGTTATTAAAATGCAGCGCGATGACCGCCGCCGCCATCTTTATATCATTGGCCAAACCGGTACCGGTAAAACAAATTTAATGAAAACCATGATCCCGCAGGATATTAAAAATGGCGAAGGGATTGGTATCGTTGACCCGCACGGCGAATTTACGGAATATGCTCTTGGCGTGGTGCCAAAAGAGCGGGCGGAAGATGTAATCTATTTTAATCCGGCCGATATGGAACGGCCCATGGGTCTTAATATGTTGGAATACGATCCCGCATATCCGGAACAAAAAACTTTTATTGTGAATGAATTGATGGCTATTTTCGATAAATTGTATGACCTAAAAACAACTGGTGGTCCAATGTTTGAACAGTATACTCGTAATGCTCTTCAGCTTTTATTGGATGATCCAAATGAAGGCGCCACATTAATGGAAGTGCCACGGGTTTTAGCGGATGCGGTTTATCGAAAGCGCCTCCTAGCTAAGTGCCAAAATATGGTGGTTAAAGATTTTTGGGAAAAGGAAGCGGAAAAGGCTGGTGGGGATGCCGCTTTGGCTAATATCGTTCCTTATATCACTTCTAAGTTTAGCGTCTTCATTGCTAACGATTTTATGCGGCCAATCATCGGGCAGAGCAAGTCTTCAATTAATTTCCGCGAAGTGTTGGACGGCAAAAAAATTCTGCTGGTCAATTTGAGCAAGGGGCGGCTGGGCGAAGTGAACAGCAATCTGCTGGGCTTAATTGTTGTTGGCAAATTAGCGATGGCAGCTTTTTCACGCATTGATATGGCCGAAGAGTTGCGGTCTGATTTCTATCTTTATATTGATGAATTTCAAAATTTTGCGACCGATAGCATTTCTACAATTTTATCCGAATCGCGAAAGTATCGCCTGTGTTTAACTTTAGCGCATCAATTCATTAAGCAATTACCGGAAAAAATCAGCAGCGCGGTTTTTGGCAATGTCGGGTCAATCTTGGCGATGCGAGTTGGCGCGGATGACGCGGATTTTTTGGTCAAGCAATTTACGCCGGTTTTTGACCAAAATGATTTAATCAATATTGATAATTTTAACGCTTACGCGAAATTAATTGTTAATAATTTAACCGCCAAGCCATTTAATATTGCAATCTATCCTGCGCCCAAGGCTAACGAAGAAATAAAAGAAGCCCTAAAAGAATTATCAAGACTTAAATATGGGCGGGACCGGGATTTAGTAGAAAGAGAAATTAAAAGTCGTTATCAAAGTTAATTTTTAAAAAATATTAAAAATATGCCAGAACAAAATAATATGCCGGAAAGCTCAAATAATGTTTCAGCTCAAAATACAGGTCTTGTTACTCCAGCCGTACCAGTTGCGCCAACTCCCGTTGTTCCAGTTAATCCTGTTGCTTCAGTTATGCCGATTATTTCAAACCCGGTTGCCCCGCCAGTTGCTGCTTCTCCGGTTGCCCCGGTTCCATCCAGTCCGAGTCCAATTATGGCCGCTATTCCACCTAATCCGGCTCCAGCCGCAGTTTCTGCTCCAAAAACATTCGTTGTTTCGCCAACGCCGATTATTCCAGCTACGCCGCAAGAACCGAAAAAATCTTTTTATCAAAAAAAAGATCTTTTTATTGCCGGGGCAATTGGCCTTTTATGCGCTTTATTAATTTTACCGATTGCAGAAAATTTAGCCATTGACATTTCTTACGCTTACGCTTTGCTTATCCTGCTGCCTTTCTTTTCGGCATTGGGCATGTGGACAGCCAGTTGGCTGGCACAAAAATTAAAATTTATTTATCAAGTAGCCAAGTTCATCTTGGTGGGCCTCTTAAATACTTTTGTTGACTGGGGCATTCTAAATTTATTGATGTTTTTGACCAGCACTGTTTCTGGTCCTCTTTTCCCAGTTTTCAAGGGTATGTCTTTTTTGGTAGCGACGAGCAACAGTTATGCTTGGAATAAATTTTGGACATTTAAAAAACCGACGGAGAATAAGGAGGTAGCCGAAAAGAAAGCGGCCGGTAAAGAATTTTTGCAATTTTTTATCGTGAGTATTATTGGTTTTACATTAAATGTCGGGGTAGCAACAATAGTGGTAAATGTAATGGGCGCGCCGATCGGGATTAGCGAACAGCTTTGGGCGAATATTGGAGCGTTGGGCGGAACATTGGCCGGTTTAACTTGGAACTTCTTGGGCTATAAACTTATTGTGTTTAAGAATTAAGAGGGGATTTGATGATTTTACGAGGCGCCCCATATTTTGCGGGGCGCCTTTGCTGTTTACTGATAACGGTTTACTGTTTATAATTAATCTATGGAAAACTTAGTCTTATATCGAAAATATCGGCCGATTACTTTCGGTGAAGTAATAGAGCAGGAGCATATTATAAAAACGCTGACGCATGCTTTGGAATCGGGTAAAGTCGCTCACGCTTATTTGTTCTGCGGTCCGAGGGGAACAGGGAAAACCACGGTGGCGCGGCTTTTGGCTAAGGCTGTCAACTGTGAGAAGAGACTTCAATCACTCAATCATTCGGCCACTCAATCACTTGCTTTTGAGCCTTGCAACAAATGTTCATCTTGCGTGGAAATTAACGAGGGTCGGGCCATGGATTTAGTGGAAATTGACGCGGCCTCAAATCGCGGAATTGATGAAATCCGGGAATTGCGGGAAGGCATAAAATTCGCGCCCAGCAAGCTAAAATATAAAGTTTTTATTATTGACGAGGTTCATATGCTGACTCGGGAAGCCTTTAATGCTTTGCTTAAAACTTTAGAGGAGCCGCCGGCTCACGCGATTTTTATTTTAGCCACGACGGAAATTCACAAAGTCCTGCCAACAATTATTTCGCGCTGTCAGCGGTTTGATTTTCATAAATTAACTTTAGACAAAATTGTTGAGCGGCTTGGCCAAATTGCCAAAAAAGAAGGTGTCAAAGTTGAAAAATCTGCTTTGGAATTAATCGCGGCCAATGCCGAAGGCGCGGCGCGTGATGCTGAATCACTGCTGGGGCAAGTGATAGCCACCTGCCCGCCATTGCCTGCGGCTTCAGGCGCTGGCAGGCGGGTGGAGGACAGCGAAATTACTCTAAAGGAAACAGAAGCAGTCTTAGGCACAACCAGCATTGCGACCACAATTGAAATGGCTAATTTTATTATCGCTAAGGACTTATCAGGTGCGTTGAGCTACATTAATAAAATTGTGAATGAGGGTTATGACATAGCGCAATTTGCTAAATCGCTGGTTTCATCTTTCCGCAAGATGATGATACTAGTATCTTTTAAAAATCAACCAAGTGAGCTGGCTCTAATGCAAAAACTAGTAGCGCCGGAATTGACGAACGAGCAATTTAAGATTATTTTGGAACAAGGGAAAAAGTTCGCCAGCGCCGATTTTATTAAACTAATCCGTCTTTTTATCCGCGCGGAGAATGAAATCAAATCTGCTTCTTTGCCCCAATTGCCACTGGAACTGGCGATAGCGGAATGGGTGGGAGAAGGGGAAAAAGTGATTGAGTGAGTGAGTGAGTGAATAAATGAATAAGTGATTGAGTGGTCAGGTGGATTCAGTTGATTTATACGAACCGAAGTTATATAATTAAAAAAAGTATAACTGTGGTTCTATGATTAGTAAAATTAAAGAAAAACGAAAATCAATAGAATTAAGAAAGAAGGGGTTGTCATATAATGAAATTTTGAAAGTGGTACCAGTAGCAAAATCAACGCTTTCGGTGTGGCTAAGAGGCGTCGGTTTGGCTAAAAAATATGAGCAAAAATTCACCGAGAAGAGACAGCAAGCGCAAATCAAAGCTCAGCAAAATCACTAGCAAGAAGTGAAGTTGGTAGAATAAGCAGGAGGGAATCATGGTTGATAGGGATTGCGCTTTATTGGGCGGAGGGTACAAAACAGAAAGAAAAAAGCGTAAGTCAAAGTGTCGTTTTCTCTAATTCAGATCCTTTAATGGTAGACTTTTTTCTTCGGTGGTTGCTTAGAACGATAAATATTCCCCAGGAACAAATATACTTCGAGCTTGTTATTCATGAAAATCATAAAAATCGCCACAAGGAGATTATAAATTTTTGGTCTAAAAAATTAAGACTTCCGAAAGAAAAATTTGACCGCATTTATCTTAAGAAAAATTTAGTTAAAACCGTAAGAAAGAATTTGCTGGAAGGGTATTTTGGCTTAATAAGGATAAGAGTTAGAAAAAGTACTAATTTAAACAGAAAAATATCAGGATGGACAGAAGGTGTGTGTAATATTTAACATTTGCGGGGTCGTCTAATGGTAGGACTCCACCCTTTGAAGGTGGCTACGTAGGTTCGAATCCTTCCCCCGCAGCCAATTAGTAATTTTTGCCGCTTATAGGGTGGTAAAGATTAAATATAAAAACGGTACCCGACACCTTTTGTTTTCCAGACTATTGGATGTGCGAAGGCGAAACACTTGATGAACGAAGAAAAAGATTAGCTACGCAGGAATAAAATCATAAGAAAAATAACCATGTACAAATATCATCTACCAAAACCAGTGATAGTAAAACTTACCGACGAACTTGGCTTTCGATTACGACAAAAAGCGGCTGAATATATTGCCGCAAATCAAAATCGAACCGGTGCAGAACGAGGAAGTTCAGAGGAACAAGGATTCGGTGCGCTTGCAGAAATGATTATGCGGAACAAGCTCGGTATGTCGGAAATAAATCCCGAGAATCATCCTCTTGGATATGATCTTTTACTTCCCTCTGGGATAAAAGTTGATGTCAAATGTCGTGGTGGCGCATTACCATTCAAAGAGGAATATGAAAGTAGCGATGGTATTGTAAGAGAGGCAAAACATAATTTCTTTGCGCGACAAATGCATGACGAAAGGCTGGACGCTGATATTTATGTTATGACTCACCTCGAAACTCCGAGCAAAAGAGAGCTTCCGGGTACAACCAGACAAAGAAAATGGATACTTTACATCTGTGGCTGGGTGTCCAAAGAACGGGTAACGAATGAGGGCGTTTATCTGCCACGCGGTTCTCTCACTGAACAAGGAAGAACATGGTTTACTTATCGTGGGCAAGAAATAGAGTATTATAACCGCAATCTCAATGGATTGGAGACGGTTGAAGACTTATTGAGTATTGATCCGTCAGATGTTGAGAAAGATAGAAACCACAAAGGCGATCTAAATTTAACCTCCGTTGATGCAGTGAGAATCGCCTATGACCTCATCGGTCGCGGCGTACTCTCGGAAAAACATCTTGCCTTTGTCCAGAAAGAAACCGGCCTAACTAAAATTGTGAAGCCGATTTTACACGCAAATCAATATTTTCACCTGCTGTACTGGCTAAAAGGAAAAGGTGCGTTGACTGATAAAGAAATTGAAAAAGCGCGTCAAGTTCTCCAAGAGGAGCTGTATAGCGGAATCTAAAATAATTTTAGTTTGTTGCCCTCTGCCTTGTATTGAGCTTCAGCTTCTTTGATGCGCTTTTTGGAAATTTCGATATAATCAACTTTGTGTTTTTTGAACAAAAAAACACCTTGGTTTTTCTCAATCCCAATAAATTTTCTCCCCTCCAAAACTGCCGAAACAAGAAAGCTACCGCTACCGCAAGTATTATCTAAGACAACCTCTCCTTCTTTTGTGAAGGTGCGAATGAGATACCGGCCGAGCTCTACTGGTTTTTGTGTGGGATGATAAACTTCGCCTTCACTCTCGGCAGTTTTGAAATAGACAACATCAGTAGGATACCTCTCACCGTTGCTTTTTACCTCAACAGTTTTAAAATCGCCATAACTTCCAGTAAATTGATCTTTCCTAAAACCTTTGTTATAAGGCTCACCATAAGTCATCTGAGGATTATATGCGGGTTGACTTTTATAAAAGATACAAACATCCTCGTGTTTTCTAAGCGGTTGTTTTTTGGCATTAAGAAAATTTGTTGGTTTAGATTTTACCCAAGTAATTTTGTATTTAAACAGCCTTGGATTAGATAGCATTAGATTCGCCGTAAAGAGTCCTTGTCCTGTAAGAGCAATAACACCCTTGTCTTTTATAATGCGCTCGTAGTGGCTCCAAAGTTGATCGGTGGGGATAACGCTGTCCCAGTGATTTTGTGTAGTGCCGTATGGCAGATCACACAAAATCATGTCAATCGAATTTGTGGGAATATTCCTCATCACCTCTAAACAATCACCCTCAATAACTTCGTTCTCAAAATATTCAATTTTTTTATCGTCTTCCGTTATTTTCGGTTTTGGTTCCTCAACGCCAAAATTCTTTCGTAAATACCAAAGACAATAAGTATTTACCGGTAGCCCTTCTTGTTGGGCCCGTTGTTCGAGTTCAAGGTAAGAATCTGTGCCGAGTAAATTTCTTAATTCATTGCTTTCAAGTTTTGCAATATTTTTATAAATATCTTTATTTCTTTCTCCAAACGCCAAAATAAACCCTTTTGCTCTAGGATTAGCTTCTTTGTAGTCAGGAAAATATACTGCTTTGAAAATTTGGTTACTCGCCATGCTTATATTATAGTATGATACCCGCAAATAATCTATGGCTATTTATCCACATTTCTGCTATCATTTAACCAATTATGGCATTAGAAGCAGTCATTACAATCACAGTTACCCTCGGAATATTAGGAACAATAATTTTCTTCTTAAAGAGGCCTATTTCGCAATATTTTCAATCGTTTTTACACAGAATTTTGGAAGAAAACTTGAGAGCTACCGAACAGAGAAGCAAGGAGATTTTTAAAGAGGAACGAGAAAGACTGTCGGACCAATATCATTCAGAGAAAGAACTTTTGGAAGAAAAACTAAAAAAGGGAGAACAATTTCTTGAACACAAAAAAGATAGTATTAAAGAATTGGTAGAGAAAATCCACACTGAATTATCCGAAAATCAAAAAAAGTTAGAGCATACAGAGAAAGAGAGAATCGGTGAATTTAGCACCCTCAAAGCAGTTTTAGACGAGTACAAACTTATTACAGGCGGATTAAAAAAATCTACCGACGATTTAAAAAATATTCTTTCAAATAATCAGCTTCGTGGAAAATATGGTGAGGAAGTGGCAGAAAATCTTTTAAAATCCGTAGGATTCGTTCGAGGTCAAAATTATACTGCAAATGAAAGCCAGGACACAACTACCTCTCGGCCAGATTTCACGATTATCCTTCCAGATAAAACAAAGGTAAATATTGATGCAAAGTTTCCGCTTCAGGCGCTGGTTAAATATCAGGAAAGTGATGACAAACTTGAGCAAGAACGATACTTAAGGGAATTTACAACCGATGTAAAACAAAAAATTAAACAGGTTACTACAAGGGATTATATAAATCCCGAAGAAAAAACGGTTGATTTTGTAATTTTATTCGTTCCGAATGAAATGATATTTAGTTTTATTTACGATCGGTTGAATGAAGTGTGGGATGAAGCTATGAAGAAAAAAGTCATATTGGCCGGACCATTTAGCTTTACAGCGATAATAAGGATGATATTCCAATCCTACAAAAATTTTAAGTATCAAGAGAACTTATATGACATAATTAAACTCATTAAAGTTTTTGAGCAAGAATACGAGAAATTTAATGAAGCACTGGATACTTTGGGAACAAGAATACAATCTGTGGCGAATCAATACCAGACTGTTTCTGTAACAAGAACCAAAAAATTAACGGGGGTGGTAGAAAAAATTAAGGGAGAAAATGTTTTATTTGAAAGCGAGGGGACGAGCCCAAAAATACTTTCGGAGCCAGATGAATTAAAAGAAGAATAGCCGCCGCCAAAATTTCCGTCCGTCCCCGCAAGAACACGGTGGAAGGGGGGTGCGGTGTGGCGAGCATTAGCAAGCGGCGGCGGGGCGGCTTCATTCATCAGGATTCGTTTGGTAAAAAGTTCGGATTTTGTTCAGGAGACACAACAACAATGGAATCAATTTATATTATTTTAACTATAATTTTAATAATTGCCGCTGGAATTGCGGGGTGGTTTTGGTTGAATAATTGTCAGAGCGATGCGTGTTTGATTTTTCAGTGGCAAAAAATCAAGGCGGCAGATAG
>Ga0208373_1003229_pt1 | contig 16289 bp, 17 predicted proteins | sample RifOxyC2_FD_184036 | JGI IMG/M metagenome (GOLD analysis project Ga0208373, IMG submission 184036) | Soil microbial communities from Rifle, Colorado - Rifle Oxygen_injection C2 (SPAdes) | ecosystem: Environmental > Terrestrial > Deep subsurface > Rock core/Sediment | place: Rifle, Colorado...
AAACCACAACTCTGGTGTGTTGTGCCATGGAATCAATCGTTCACGATCGTTTTGATGAAGCCAAAACCTATCTTGTGAGGGCAGAAACTGTAGCGCCAGGCAACTATTTTGCACTCATGGTAAAGGGTTGGTTGGCCATGCAACAAATGGATTACCAAGCCAGTGAGCGGTTTTTATCAGAAGCAGAAAAATTGAATCCAAAGTTTACCCCAACATTAACCATGCAGGCGAGTCTCTGTATGGAAAAAATGGATTACGAAGCGGCCAGACAATATCTGAATCGTGCAGAAATATTGAATCCCATTGATTTGAATACAATTCTTTCGTTTGCTCAGTTTTTTATGATTCAAGGCGATTCTGTCACTGCCCAGAAATGGTTAGATAAAACATTGCAAATAAATCCAAATCAACCCGCCACCTTGGCACTCAAAGGATTGGTGTTTTGTAATACTGCACAATATGACGAGGCAATTGCCACCGCCAAACAGGCGTTAACAGTCAATCCCAACAGTTACGAAGCACACACAACACTTTTTGTTGCGTACTCACTCCTGGGACAAACCGACCTGGCCACAGCAGAAGAAAAAATTCTCAGGGCTTTTTCTCCAGAAAATCAGTTGTACCTGGCGCGATTGGCAATGGCACTTAAAGCCCAACAAAAATTCAAAGAATCTATTGAGGTGTATGAAAGAATATTGACTGCCAAACCAGGTTTTCTTTCTGCTACTCTTGCCCTGGCCGATACCTATACGGCCTGGGGCAGGACCAGAAAGGCCAAGAAGGCCTATGAACGGGCCTTAGTGATTGAGCCTGATAACAAGCATGCTCAAGAATCTTTACTGAATTAACAAATCACTTCACAAAAATCCCGTTGTCAGATTTTTCATTTGTTCCTTTTAAGATAATGCGCCAATAGCGGATCGGATAACCTGTAACCTTGTGGCGTCTTTTCTACGATCGATTTGTTAAGAAATTTTTTTACACTCTGGCTTGCCGTTCTCGCTGTGATGTCCACACAATGCAAAAATTCCTTGCCACTGGGTTGCAACACAACCCCCTCTTTTGCCAGGGCCGCCAGGACATGTTCTTCTTTTTCAGAAAAATGCGACAAATATTCCTGATACCGGCTCGAACGCTTTTCTACAACCTGATCCAAGGCCACAGAAATCATGCTGGGTGTGATGGAAGTGTTAGAAAGATTTTCAAAAATATGTGCGCAAACAATATTGATGGGCTCTGGCACGCGATGCAAAAGATCCTGCAAAAACTTTGAGCATGCAAAATCCAGGTCGATTTTTTGGGATTCAAATCGCTCCTGCATGTACGCATGATATTCCTCATAAGCAATCGGCATAAACGCAACATCTTCACCCACCTGAGCCAACGGGGCCCGCGGTTTGGCAAACAAGTCCGACAAAATATGTTTTTTTGATCCCAGGAATATGACAGGAACATCCTTCAGTTCTTGCACGACCTGACGAAACAACCCCTGAGCCTGCGGCACAAAGGCAATGTCCTGAAATTCATCCAAAACAATGAGCGTCGGGATTTTCTTTGCAATTTTATTTGTGATGGTTTCAAAAAGATCAACCAGTGAAGGGACTCTGGTCGCTCTCACTTCGCCCAGGCTAATTGTGGGCTGGCCAGTGGCAGGATCAAATTCAATTTGTGGTTTGTGTTGCCACAAAAAATCTTTGGCAGCCTTCAGAAATTGTTGGGCCGGAAAACTATTGGCGAACGACTTCTCAAAACTGTGTTTGATACGATTTTGCACGTCGTCAAGGCTCTTGACATCCATCAGATCACAAAAGAGCACAAAACTGGTTTTGTGCATTTTCTGAAAATGCGGCACGATCACGTTTTTAACCAGCGAAGTTTTTCCGCAGTTACGCACGCCATACACAACCAGTTTTTTCTGCTGTTTCACACCCTGCATGAGTAGTTTTGTCTCGCGCTTGAGATTACAAATGTTTTCGGCATCCAAGAGGGTATCGTAAAGAAAGTTTTTCATTATACTTTAAGTATAATACTGGGCGTATTATACTGCAAGAGTTTTCATAAACTGTACACAATTGAAGCCTTCGTCTCATCAGGCATGTGTTTCAGAGAAAATCTTGATCTGCTCTATTCTACACTCACGGCGCTCACGGCAGAAGACCTTGACGCAAGCATCACCAGCGTATTTGACAAATATGAAGACGAACAGGCTTTAGGGGACCTCTAAAAACTATCTTCTACTGCAAAACCATGCTTCGGCCTGCGACTTTGTCAGATTTCGCAAAAAGTCCTCAACGTAGCGTGCCTTATACGTTTCCGGGCTTTTTCCTCATCTTCCTTGTCTCGGCTACGAATCATGGTTTTTCGTAACGAACATAGTTTTTAGAGGCCCCCTTTATACACAACGTCTCATGTAGGTGCTGAAAAAACTGACCTGTCATCGCGAGCAGTGCATTGCGTCAGAATTGCCCAAAGGCAATTTTGACGCTGTGCGCCTGCGTGGTGATCTACAAGAAACAATTGTTTTGAGGAGATTGCCACGCTCACGATACTCAGCGACATAAGTCCGATACATCTTTTGATGCTGTGTCGTTCATTGCGGTGCCTGCTCACGTACTTGCGTGTACGCTCCGCTGGCTCCTCATTTCACTCCTTGCCTCAAAAGCGTCTCGAACTTATGTCGCTGAGTATAGAGGTCCCCTTAAGAATAGAATGTGAAGATGCCTGGTAGCCTGTGCTGAATCGGTGGGCTAAAGACTTCTTGTGGGATCAAGCACTCTGCCCATAAATAGAATATTCCCCGTCGCCTGTTGTTGAATCACAAAGAGGAACGGGTGGTCAGCAACAAAAACAGGAATGACAGGTCTTGGTCCTGGTGAAGCCCCCGCCTCAACCATGATTGCCGTGGCCGCGGCGGCCTCTGTGCCTGTTTCGTTTACTTCCACAAAGGCTTTGTGGATGATCTTGCTGATGAAGAGGTTGTGCGTGCCATCAATTCCCGAAAAATCAGCGGCGGGGTATTGAAAGGCGGTTTTCATTCCCAATCCCGCCAGCGGTTCGGTAAGAGAGTAGGTGGTTTCTATTTTGAACTTGGGAATTGATACAACCACGTTCATTCTGTTCTTTGTTTTTTGTTGACAATCTGAGATGACAGAATCCGAGAGAATCGCTTCGAGCTTTTTGATGTCCCTTGATTTTGGCAGGATAATCATCATGGATAAATCTTCGCTTTTGTACGGAAGGTTTAAGGCTTGGTACGTCTCTGTTTCGGTATAGCCTCGATAAACAGGATTTTGCGCAAACGTCATCATCGGGGCTTTGACCGACGTGGCTGGTGTGATCCAGAACTTTTGATCGGATGTGGCTGTTATATCGAATTGTTTCTCCCAGTTTCCCAAAAAATAAATCGCGTTTGTCAGGATAAGACTGACGCCGGAGGGCAGGGGTGGCGGGATGATGTTCTTGATCTTCTCGTGCGTTTGTTTTTCCACCCAGGAGTTGATGGTAAGACGTGATTCTTCGGCCTTGTTTACAAAGTCAAGTGGGGTGATGTTGCTTCCATAAAACTTATTCACTATGTCTGTATAGCTATCCAAAAGTTTGTAACCAGCTTGAACCCACAGGGCGTTGGCTGTGGAGAGTTCGTATTGTTTGTCTTTTTTGTTGATCTCACTAAAAAGAGAGAGGGTGCCTTCACGGCGCTTTTGTGCCTCCTGAATGAAGCCAAACACCTTTTCCATTTCTTTGGCTGTTTCACCTTGGGCGCCTTCGTATGTCATGCCCAAGGCCGATGAGATGCTGTAGGGTGAGAAAAAAATGTTTTCCTTGAGTGAGGCGTATTTGGCGTAAAGGTTTACGGCAAACTCTGTGTTGGCCGATACGAGCTGTTGCATTGCCGTGTTGACAGGCGCATCCGGATTTTGAGCAAACAGTGGAGTTCTTGATGTACAAAGCATGAACACAGCACAAAAAATCGCAAAAAACACACTAGAAGATTTAAGAAATTTCATAATTGGTTCCTGCTTAAAGACCCTTTCTCTTTCCAAACGTATCACGAATAATCCAATAATATAACAATGTCGGCATCATGGTTGGGCACCCTTTATTGCTAATGCTCAATTGGCTGCTTTTTGGATCCAGTGCACATATTCCTCAAAACTGGCATGCCCAGTCCATTCTTTGATGATCTTGCCGGAACGATTCATGACGGCCGAGTAAGGGACAGAATTTTTATATAAGCCACTATAGCGGGCCAACAGAGAGGTTAGGCCGCCAACAGCTTTGTTTTTTAAGATTAGCGGCTTAAAAGAAACCTTGTTCTTATTCAAATAAGTACTAAATTTATCCTCAATGTCATCGATAGACACAGCAAGTACTTCGAACCCATTTTGCTTTAAACTGTCTTTGATCTTGTTCACAACAGGAATTTGTTCGAGGCATAGCTTGCAATCTGTGCTGTATATAAAAATGAGGGCACCAGTGGTCTTTGCGCTTTGAAGCTTGCTGTCGACCTCTTGGTAAGAAATGGGGGAAGGTCTTTGTGAACAGCTCAGCAATAATGACAGACTAAGTGACAGAGCTAACAGAAAAGACCTGTTGAGCTTGCATTTTGTTTTCATAAGTTGATTCCTTTGTTTATGCTGGGGTCAATAGTTTGCATGCCCCGTTAATCAGTCATCATGATGGTGATTTCTTTTGATGAGTCGATGGTGAGAGTGCCTTTGATTTCGTACGCCCCCACGGTTTTGAGCATGGCAGGGTCGTTGATTTTTCCTGTAAATTCCGCCTTCATGATCAGCCGTGGCCCCTGGATGGAAAAGGCCGTGATCGTGAGGTCAAAATCGTCAAACTGAATGTAGGGTTTGCTGGCGATCCCTTCGGTTGTCTTTTCGATATACAATCGGGGCTTCCAATAATGCTTGGGTGAGATCAAACGGGCATCGGCTTCGACGACCAGGTCGGCAGGTTTGAGTTTGAGGGGGAGGGGACCAATTTTGTATTCAAATTGAAAGCCTGTTTTTTGATCGTAGTTTTTTTCCCACACAGACAAATGTTGAGTGTTGGGGATGTCCAAATTGAATCGCAACCACGATTTGTCGGCTTGTTGAATACTGAAACCAATGGCCAAGCCGGCATACACGCCCTGACTCACTGTGGCCTGGTAATCACCAAGAGAGTACGTGCCATCCGCAAAGATTGGCGGTTGGCCGTTGTTGGTGACGCGCTTGAGTTCAAAATTGACGGTGGTGGTATTTGCTCGAGCACAAGCCGCCCAGAAAAGGCAGAGAAGAAGAACTCCCGTGATGAGCAGTGAGGGTTTGATATATTTCATTGTCATGCTACCTTCTGACACAGTTGATTAAGATAATCAAACAAACCATTCATTCTGGGTGTACGACATAAATGTGGGTGATTTGAATTGAGTACCCCCACTCCTGTTGTCAGGAGGGGGTGGCTGAAAGCCGGGGGAGGTAGAAAATTTGGGAATTTCCCATCTCTCAGCTAATCACGATACTACCTCCCCACCCTGCGCTGCTGCGCAGGGAGCCCCGCCTTACAAAAGCGGGGCGGCGCCAAAGTTTACCATCAATGATTTACAATTTACCCACAAATATGTCGTACGCCCATTCATTCTCGTACATATCTAAAAACACCGGCTCCCTGCGTGGCCACATAAAGGGCTGCATCCGTAATGACAATATCCTTGACAGCGTGATAATCCAGACCAGACATGTCATCGTCAGGAAAAGGAGACCACGTCAACCCCTGGTCAGTCGATTGATACACCCCGGAATAAGTTTCGGCGGCGTAGATGATATCTATGTCTTCCGGATCAAAGACCAGGGCTGCCACATAGGGATTCCCGCTGTTCATTCCCGTGTTGTTTGGTCCTGTCCAGGTGACACCGGCATCATCGCTCACATACACGCCACCAAACATTTCGCTCACTACAAAGTAGTCGTTATCAAAATCAATGATGACATCGGCCAGAAATTTATCGCCCAATCCGGCAAAACGGGTCCAGTGTGTGCCGCCATCTGTGGTCTTGTAGAGCCCCGATGATGTGGCGGCGTAAGCGGTATCGGCATCATCCGGATCCACAACAATGCGGCGCCAATTCACATCGGTCAGATTGGTGTCGATCAGTGAAAAATATTGTCCTCCATCGGTGGATTTATACAAGCCTTTGCCATGAGCAATGTTCTGATAGCTCTCTGACGGATACAAATCCGCCTTGGCCACACAGCCATAAATGACTTCGGGATCTGAGGGGGCAAAGGCAAAAGATTTGATCCCGCTTTCTGGCTCATCGTCCGCAATGATTTGTTCAAATGAAGTCCCTCCATCATCACTGCGATAAACAATGCTTTCCCCTTCAATGCTGATGAACACCAAGTCGGGGTTGTCCGGGTGTGTGGCGACCGTCATCCATTCATTGGCGATGTGATCGTAATTGGCAATCCCCGTCCAGGTTTCGCCGTAATCGGTGCTCTTAAAAGGCCCACTGCGTCCAATGGCATAGACCGTGGACGAGTCATATGAGGGGACTTCGACATCATACAGAATGGCCCCCGAAAATCCGTTGGACCATAATTCCCAGGTCTGTGTGCCGTCTGTGGATCGCAACACGCCGCCCCCGTAGGCATTGACGTAAACCAGATCGGGATCATCCGGGTGTACGGTCACATCAATGGGAAACCCCCCATTGACGCCCTCTGGCCCCCAGGTCTTAAGACTGCCCCGGGTGTATTCGGTCCAGGTGGTGCCGCCATCTGTGCTTTTAAAAAAACCGCCATAGCCCCCGGCATACATGGTGGAAGGGTTTGAGAGGCTGAAGTTGACTGTGGTCAAAATGGCATCATCAATGACCTGTGTCCAGGAGGTCCCTCCGTTTGTGGTTTTATACAGCCCCATGTGTCCCGCGCCAGAACAACTGATGCTTCCTGTGGCCGCAAACAGAATGTTGTGATTGGTGGGGTGCATGCGCAGACTGCCCACGAAGAGGTCATTCAGGCCATTATTGCTCTGTGCCCAGGTTTGTCCGCCGTCCGTGCTTTTGAGCACCCCCACACCGCCTTGAATATCGTTGGCACAATCAGAATCGTAGGCCTCGCGATCAAAAATTCCCGTGGAGACGTAAAGGGTATCCGTATTTTCTGGATCAATGATGAGATAACGTGTCAGCGCGTTGCCGTCCCACACAAGCGACCAATTTTCTCCCCCGTCGATTGTTTTAAAAATGCGACCCCTGACTTCTTCGAACGAGGCGCCCCCCTGTTCCGTATGCACCTCTGTTTGCGCATAGACCACATCTGAATTTCCCGGCTCAATGGTGAAGCCACGAAACGTCAAATACATCCACTCTCCCTTTGAAATGCCATTGTCCTTAAGCGTCCAGGTGGCGCCGCCATCCGTGCTGTTGTAAACACCCAAACCCTCCGCAATATTCGCATCGGTGCCCGCCCAAATGATGTCGGGATCGTTGGGGTCAATCGTGAGCGAAAAAATGGGGACTGAATCCTCTGTGGGGCCTGATTTGGCATCGATACCCGAGTTGGTTCTAAACCAGGTGGCGCCGCCATCAAGACTTTTGCCAACCCCGGCATAATTATCTGTGACATACATGATGTCGTGATCGTTGGGATCGATGCGTACGTCGTACCCCAGGCCGCCAATGGGTCCGCCCAAGTTGTCCCACTCGCCCGTGTAGGTGGGGAGGTCGAGGGGCGGTGTGACATTTGAACTGTCTCCTCCACCGCAGAGAGTAAAGGACACAGAGACAAGAATCAAAAAAACGATTCTGTTGATTTTTTTCATATTGATCCTTTCAAATGTAGTCGGAGGCTTAGCAAACAACAATTTACGGCTGTTGGCTGTTAACCGTTAGCCGTTGGCTATTGGTTGCGAGCACGAGATCCGGTAAATCGATGTCCAGCTTGTTTTGCCAGTTCTTAAACGTCCTGCGATAAATCAATTTGGTTATCACTGTGACCTGTGTTTTTGAGACAGAATGAGGCAGATCAAAAACGTAGTCCGTTACATCGGTCATGTTGGCGGCTATTCTTGTGTCTTCGTGGATATAAGCGGGTCGCCAATGGGGAGACGGTGTGATGGGACTAAAATCAAATCGGCTGGCTCTGCCGGGATAGGGCGACGCATTGATGAGGATCTTGGCAAAACCTTTTCCGGGAAGACCCGCGTAATTGCCTTGTTCACGGACCCCCTGACCAGCCCAGGGGGGGAGTGTTTTTCCACTGTCAAGCGGCAATACGTTTCCCCTGTCGTCTTTGGTCTCAACCAGCAAGAGCATGTTTCTCATGGGGTTGCCGGTGGGATAATGGTGTCCGGCCTTGGTATTGGTGATCGCCACAGACACGTGGAGTTTGTTGTCGACAACTTGCGCCGTTGTTTTCAGGGCGATGCTGTCTTTCATAAAGGTCACATCATTGATGCCCAGATTTTTATGAGAGATGAGGGTACTGGGAACTCGCTTTAAGCCCCCTTTTTCGGCCAGGGCAAAGTGGGTCATGTTTTTTTGCTCTGGCATGTGGCATTTCTGGCAGGTGATGTTTTGCCGCGCGTAGTCACTGTTTTCCCATTCCTGGTATTCTGAATAAACCAGGGTGTTCCAAAAACTTCCGTTGTGGCAGGGCGCGCAATAGCGGCTCTCGGCATACAGGGGATGAAAGCTGTCTTCACCGGGATGCACGTCATCCAGCGGCCCATAAAAAGTTTGGTGCCCGGTTTGTGGTCTGCTGAACTGATAGGACAACACTCCCGGGTGTCCCCCTGTCCTGTCCACAGAGGCATTCTTGATTTTGTGACAAAAATCACAGTTCACACCTTCCTTGGCCACACCGGAAACCGTGTTGGGATCCGTGTGGTAGGGCTGATTGATGGCGGCTACAGGCTGGTGACAGGAGGCGCAGTTTCCGTTGGAATTGGGGAAATCTGTTTTATAACCAAAGCCTGTTTGCCGATCACCCGTGCCATTAAACATTTTGAGAAACAACTCATTTTGGGCTGATTGGGAATGGCGGTCAGCCTTGAACTCCGTGACAATTTCTGGATGACATTGATCGCAGGAGTTGTTTTCGCCCTCGTGTGAGGGCTTGGCACTCTGGTGCGGTCTGAAGGCCGACAAAAACTGATAATTATTCTGATCTTCTTCGGGAACAGGTTTGAGCGTGATGGTTGTTTGGGTCGTGGTCTGTTCGATCTTCTGCCCTGTTATGTAATAGCCCTCTTTGCCGGCAGTGATGTTTTTGCTGTTGGTGATGAGAGCGTCTGTTTTTGGCAGACAAAATCTGCCGCTTTGATCTGTCAGGGTTTTGATGTCGGCGGCTTGCCAGCGAACAGAGGCGCTTTCGACAGGATTGTTGTTGAGGTCGGTGACCAGACCGCAAATCACTGGGGCTTCCGTGGCCTGCGAGACTCCAGAAAACAGCAGACAGCACAACAAAAGAAATTTGTTCATCCCCCCCCCTTTTTTAGAGGTCCTCTTTACTCATTCCCCCCTGATCATCGTCAGCACCATCTTGAATTTTTGGTGGGCCTTCACGGCGTGCGGGATGTTGGCAGGCATGAGGATCATCTCGTTTGTTTGCACTGTGTGTGGTTTGCCAGCAATGATGATTTCGGCTTGGCCGTCGACCACGGTGATGAGCGCATCAAACGGTGCCGTGTGTTCGCTCAGGCCCTGACCTGCGTCGAACGCGAACACGGTGACCGTGCCCACTTTTCTTGAAATGATCTCGCGACTGACGACAGAGCCCTCCTGATAAGAGACGTAATTGGCAACATTTTGAGGCGTGGCCTCCTTGAGGGTGTTTTTGGTCATGCTGTTAATTGTCACAGTTCTTGGTGATAATCAATCATGCGAAAATAGGTTGTAAAAAAACAGGATAGTCAATAGCGGGCAGGGTGTGAAAACAAGTGGTGACTATTTAAAAAAAAAGGGGGCGAGCCATGCCCAACATTGAAATCAAAGCCGCTTACCCGGATCATGATCGGGCCAAAAAAATTCTGATGAGCCTCAATGCAAAGCACGTGGGGACTGATCATCAAATCGACACCTACTTTTTTTCTCCTCAAGGGCGCTTGAAACTGCGCGAATCATCACTCAGTGGTGCCCAGTTGATTCCCTACATGCGCCCGGATCAACAAGGTCCCAAAAAAAGTGATTATCTGGTGATCCCTATCGTTGACCCTGAGGCGTGCAAGAGATTGTTCACGCAAATTTTGGGGCAAGATGTTGTGGTGGACAAGATACGCGATATTTATTTGATCGATAACGTGCGCGTTCATTTGGATCAGGTCAAGGGACTGGGTTTGTTTTTTGAATTTGAGGCCGTGTATCAAAATGCGCATGATGAACCGACCGAATACCACAAGGTTCGTGAACTGATCGGGATCTTTGGGATTCGGGAACAGGACCTCATCAATGGGTCTTACAGAGAATTGGTAAAGGGCACCTCTAAAAACCATGTTCGTTACGAAAAATTACAATCTGAGTCGAAACAAGGACGATAAGCAAAAAGTCCGCAGACGTATAAGGCACGCTACGTTGAGGACTTTTTGTGAAATCGGACGCAGTTGCAGACCAGAGTGTAATTTTGCAGTAGAAGATGGTTTTTAGAGGTGCCCTAAAGGGCAATAAATCATGAACGTGTTCAACGACCTGCTTCCCGATTTTATCTGCGATGTGATTGCCTCACAGGGCTACCGTCCCACCGGGCAGATTTTTCAACTCAACAGCTATGAGAATCGGGTGTACGAGGTCGCACTCGAAACTGACCGCCCCATTGTGGTCAAATTTTACCGGCCTGGACGATGGTCAACCGAAACACTTTTGGACGAACACCGCGTTTTGCAGGTGCTCGAAACAGCCGAGGTGCCTGTGGTGCGTCCGCTGACCCTGCGTCACTCACAGGGTTATGAAACGTTGGCGTTTGCATATCCGTACCCCTATTGTCTTTACCCCAAATTTGGGGGGCACGCGGAACCCGATTTGTCTGATGACCACAGACAATGGTTGGGCAGGGCGCTGGCGCGTTTGCATAATGTCACCAGCACTCTTGAGATCAGGCATCGTCTGATGCTCAACGCACAGACCTATGGGGACGATCAGGTGTCCTCCATTTTTGAGAGACCTTTTCTGCCGCGTGACCTCAGGGCAAATTTGGAAGACATCATTTTGCGTTGTCTCGATCTGATTGATCCTGTTTTTGATCGTGATTGGCGCCCCTTTGCCGTTCACGGGGATTGTCATTTGGGCAATGTGTTGTGGAATCACCAAGGGCCCACGCTGGTTGATTTTGACGACATGGTTTTGGCCCCCGCCATTCAGGACGTGTGGATGTTATTTCATGGGTCCGAAGAGGAACAAACCAAACAAAAAAAAGCTTTTTTTGAAGGCTATGAACTGTTCCGTGCATTTGATCACACCTCTTTTGCCTTGGTGGAACCGCTCAGAAGTCTGCGCATGATCCGGCACACAGCCTGGATTGGCGAGCGATTTGACGAAGAAATTTTTAGGAGAACCTTCCCTTATTACACAGATCGCAAATACTGGGAAGAATTCCTGCTTTCCATGAAAGAACAATGCGGGGCAATTTGATTGTCAAATAGGTTGAAGGCAAACATAGGACATTGTACACACGTTCCAGTAGGGGATGGAGTCCCCCATTAACCGTCCTGCTGATCAGGGCTGATGACTCCTGTCTGTTGTCATCAAAGGAGGACTCCGATGGAACATGTCTTTGGCATTGCCGCTGTCTGGCTTTTTCTAGCCCTCATTTCTACCATCATGGCCCGTCATCTGCGTGTTTCTGTTGCCCTTGTAGAAATCTGCATCGGCATGATTGCCGCCTACGTGTTTGAAAAACACTTTGGTGCTGATTCTCTGGGAGTAAATCAGGAGTGGCTTAAATTCATTGCATCAACAGGCGCAGTGCTCTTGACTTTTCTTGCAGGTGCAGAACTTGATCCCAAGTCGCTTAAAAGCAAATTCAAAGAAGTTTCGGTTGTGGGATTGGTTGGATTTTTTGCACCCTTTCTGGGTTGCGCAGCGATCGCCAGATTTCTATTGGGATGGAATGGCCCAGCAAGCTGGCTTGCTGGCATTGCCCTATCAACCACATCGATGGCTGTCGTGTATGCCGTCATGTTGGAAACAGGTTTCAACAAAACAGCGTTTGGTAAAGGCATTCTTGGTTCATGTTTTATCAATGACTTGGGAACAGTGATAGCTCTGGGATTGATGTTTGCACCGTTTACAATGCGGACAATGATTTTTGTGGTGGTGTGCGTGGGCACCTTTATTCTTCTACCTTTTATGACCGATCGTTTGACCCTGTGGTACGGCAACCGCACGGCGGCTGTGCGAACAAAGTGGGTGCTCTTTGTTTTGATGGGACTGGGTGCTTTGGCTCTCTGGGCAGGGAGCGAAGCGGTGTTACCCGCCTACATTGCCGGCCTGGTGCTGGCAGGAAACGCCGCGCGCGATCACCACTGGGTTCGGCGCTTACGGACGTTGACGGTTGGTTTTCTCACACCGTTTTATTTTCTGCGCGCCGGCTCACTTGTTTCGTTGCCCGCCCTGAGCGCTGCCCCTCTTGTCTTGGTTGTGCTGCTGCTCAGCAAAGTGATTTCTAAAATATTTGGTCTGTTCCCTGTCATTGGCATCTTTCACCGTGGCACCAAGGAACGCTGGTATTACACACTCCTCATGTCCACCGGACTCACGTTTGGCACAATTTCTGCTCTCTATGGTCTGACACACAATATTGTGACCTCAGAACAGTATTCATTTCTGGTTGCCGCCGTCATCGCCAGCGCTGTGGTTCCAACAATGATCGCCAATTTTTTCTTCCTGCCACGCCACTTGTTAAAACAGGCTCCGACGGCGGATGAGGAGTTGCCCGAGTTGGAGAATGAGGATGTGTGATGTTACGTTTATTTATGTTTCACTTCAAAAACAAAAAATCTCATTGCCAAGTTTTGATTATGGTCATATGTTCATAACGCATGCGGCCCTGTAAAAAAAGACGTGTTTGTTGTCAGCCTTATTCTTCCTATTTCAAACCCCGTGGTGTTCCCTGTTCCTCACTCGATGAGGTTGTCTTAAAGCCCGATGAGATCGAAGCCATTCGGTTGGCCGATCTGGAAGAATTGTATCAGGAAGAGGCGGCAAAAAAGATGAACATATCGCGTCCCACGTTTGGTCGCATTATTGACTCAGCCCATAAAAAAATTGCTCACGCTCTTTTGGAGGGCAAGGCCCTCAGGCTCGATGTCAAGCAAAAAGGAAAAATCCATGAAAATCTGTGTCCCCACAAAAAACAACAACGGCCTCCAAAGCGAAGTCTCTGATCACTTTGGTTCAGCACCCTTTTTTATGATTGTCGATACAGACACCGCCAAATGCGAGGCCATCATCAACAACAATCAGCACCACAGCCACGGCATGTGTCAGCCTCTGCAGACAATTGGCGGTCATGACTTTGACAGCATTGTTGTTCGAGGCATTGGTCAAGGTGCTTTGAGCAAACTCACGTCGGCAGGCAAGCGCGTGCTCGTTTCCAGCGCCGGGACAATTCAATCATTGGTTGATGAAGTCAAAGCAGGCCAATGCCACGATATTGATCCGGCGCATTCTTGCGGCCATCATGGCCACGGGTGTGGTGACCATGGCTAAGCACACACCCACTATTGATCCGGCACGTTGTACATTGTGCAAAATATGTCTTGCCGTGTGTCCCGTCCAATCCATCACGACAGCGTGTAGCATCAGTTGCGCAAAATGCATCAAATACTGTGCCTCGTTTTCGGTCCCGTGCAAGCCGGAAATTCTCACCATTAATTCTGCGCTGTGTACAGCCTGTGGTGCTTGCATTGATATCTGTCCCGAAAATGCTATTTCCTGATTGAATGAAGATGCAGAATCTGCCAGAAACGAGCCATGAAAATAGCAAATCGATTCTCATCTGTTTTTGTTATGTTGTTTTTGTTTGTGGGCTTGTGGGGCTGTCAAAGACAGACAGCCTTGATCATCGATGTAAGATCACAGGGTGAATACAACACCGAGCATATTGCAAATGCCATCCTGATTCCCCATGAGACAATAGGCAGTGAAATAGAAAAAATTGAGGAAAACAGGGGCAGGGAGATTATTATCTACTGCCGTAGTGGTCACAGGGCTGGTTTAGCCAAAACGATTTTGGAAGGCATGGGATACACACATGTCACCAATGGCGGCGGCCTTATGGACATGAAGGCCAAGGGATATCAATGAGCCAAGGCCTGCCTTAAACCTAAGAGTCTATCCGAAAACCTCCTGAAGGGAGGGTGGAATAGAGCAGTGGGGTTTCAACCCACGGAAATCGTGGCGAAATATTTTTTCCGCCCTGAAGGGGCGGCGGATGACAATGTGGCATTTTTCCTGCACCCTTTCAGGGTGCAATATTTCCGGCGCCTGTTTTCCCCGTAGGCTAAAGCCTACGACTGGATTCCCTCATCCCTTCGGGACGACAGTTATCCACAGGTTTTCGGATAGGCTCTTAGTCATGTTGATTTTTCTCAAATAGAGAACATCGTTCCGCACCTTTCAACTTGTAAAAATAATCTTATATCATATCACGAGCTTAGGCGTGTTTGTTTTTTGTGTTTGCGGCACAGTATTTGCATTACATAAACCTATGGCGATCAAGTTTCTTCAACCCGTGAATCAAGAAGCCTTAAAATATAATACGGATTCGCGTGAAGGTCTGTCTTTTGAAGAAATAAAAGCCATGGATAGCGAACTCATCGCTCAGCAACTCAGACATTCCTCACGAGTTGGAGAAATCAACAGGCATGATATTAAAACTTTTTTGAAAAGCATTTCTCCTGATAAGAGAAAACAAGTTCAAAATAGTTTAAGACAAAATTATTTTTTGAACATCAAAAATAGGCTTTCATTGTTTGGGCGTCATAATAACGGGATTAAATATTTGGATCGCCCTGCAGGAACTGAAACCACAAACACCAGAGAATATATTCAAGAACCCGCTACAGGAATTCTTATTGATGCATATGAGTTTGCAATCACTTCTGCCAGTTCGGAAAGGTTTATTAAAACGGGTGGTGTGTGTGATTGTATTGTCTTAACATTGTATTCGCCTTCTAAAAAAACAGGAGTGATGGCCCATGTTCCTCGACGCGTTTTACCTGACGATCCCAGTCTGGCGACATCTATGCAACGCATCATGCAAGAACTGTCTCGTTACGGCATTGATGCTAACAACAACGATTTGCAAGCGCGTCTTGTTGGGGGATGGCCTGGGTTGTCTGCTGGGTTATATGAGCAGCTGGGCCAACAAATGAAACAATATGGCCTTGCGGTTGTTGAAAATAGCACAATGGTGCCAGCGGTACAACATCTTGTCTTTGATACCTCTAATGGTCTGTTGTACGATGTCCCTGAAATCACCAGCAGGGAACCTCCAAGCTTGATCAACCTTCCTCGCGGGGCTTTGCATTTCTTTATTCCAGATTCCAATTTTTAGAACTGGATTCATTGAAATGGCAATGGCGGCGGTTTGAATGACATCAAGCAGCAGCTATCAAAATTCTATATTTCATCCTATTCAGGCCTGATCCGGTAAATAACGCCCGAATTGGTTCCATAATAATATCCACGCCCATCAACATATCCCTGTTGATTATCCATGCCGTAAGCCATTTCGCAAAAAAGAGATGGCCCGCTCCCATCCAGAGGCAGTAGATAACGACCCCTGTCGAGATAGGTAATAAGCAAACTGTTCTCCGAAGACAAAAAATTTAGCCCGGCAGGCGCTTCAATGTCATCTTCAATAACATTTTCAAGCACCGTCTCAACCGATCCATCATTTTCATCAACAAACATCAGCTCATTGAGAAGCCTATTATAGAAATAGACTTTACCCGTTTCCTGATCAACGACCATAGCAGAAAAATCATTATCCTCGAGAGCAATTTCCGCCACCCGTATCGGGGTTGACCCGAGTTCGGTCGCTGTTCTCCAAATTGAAATTGCCTCGTCTCCTGCCAGGGTCGATTCAGTCATCACAACCATTTCGTTGTTTTTAAAATCATACTCGATCCTGACAATCATATTGCCATCCTCAAAAGCCAGCCACTGGGTCGTCATACCATTCTCAAGATTAACTCTATGAAGAAAACGATCAATGGGAAGAAAGAGATCATCGTTGTGATCGAGAGCCATCGTCAAAACACCGCTTCCCAAAGGATCGCCGATGACTTGGATTTCG
>Ga0208373_1003230_pt1 | contig 16286 bp, 9 predicted proteins | sample RifOxyC2_FD_184036 | JGI IMG/M metagenome (GOLD analysis project Ga0208373, IMG submission 184036) | Soil microbial communities from Rifle, Colorado - Rifle Oxygen_injection C2 (SPAdes) | ecosystem: Environmental > Terrestrial > Deep subsurface > Rock core/Sediment | place: Rifle, Colorado...
CGCGTTCGAGGAACTCCAGGTCACGGATGACGTCAGATTCTGCGTCGTGGCGTCTGAGTATATCCCCGTGGCGATAAACTGTTGCGTCGTTCCCTTGGCAATACTCGGATTGACCGGGGTGACCCCTATGGACGACAGGGTTGCCGCAGTTACCGTCAATGTCGTGTTGCCTGAGATAAGCCCTGATGTGGCGGTGATCGTGATGGGCCCGCCTACGGTTAACGCAGTGGCCAGTCCTTTGGAACCTGCTGCATTGCTGATGGACGCAACAGGCGAGGGGTTCGGCGTGGTAGTCCAGGTCACGGATAACGTCAGATCCTGCGTCGTGGCGTCCGAGTAGATACCGGTGGCCGTGAACTGTTGCGTCGTTCCCTTTACAATGCTTGGATTGACCGGGGTGACCCCTATGGACGAGAGCGTTGCCGCAGTTACCGTCAGTGTCGCGGTTCCTGTTTTTCCCGTGACCAAATCAGTGGCTGTGATCGTGATGGGCCCGCCTACGGTTAACGCCGTGGCCAGTCCATTGAAACCTGCTGCATTGCTGATGGACGCAACAGGCGAGACGAGCGGCGTGGTAGTCCAGGTCACGGATGACGTCAGATCCTGCGTCGTGGCGTCCGAGTAGATACCGGTGGCCTTGAACTGTTGCGTCGTTCCCTTGGCAATGCTCGGATTCGGCGGCGTTACCCCTATGGACGACAGTGTTGCCGCAGTTACGGTCAGTGTTGCGGTTCCCGTTTTTCCCGTGACCAAATCAGTGGCTGTGATCGTGATGGGCCCGCCTACGGTTAACGCAGTGGCCAGTCCATTGAAACCTGCTGCATTGCTGATGGTCGCAACAGCCGCGGCCGAGGAACTCCAGGTCACGGATGACGTCAGATCTTTTTTCGTGTTGCCCGAGTAGATACCGGTGGCCTTGAACTGTTGCGTCGTTCCCTTTGCAATGCTCGGATTCGGCGGCGTTACCTCGATGTACATCAACTGGGATGGCAACCAATGTCCGGTTTCTCCCCCGCCTCCGCATCCTGTAATGAAAGAAACACTCAGGATTAAGATAAGCAAAAGATAAATTTGTATAGCCTTAAATCCTTTCATAACCACTCCTCCTTTTCTGCTCAATGATGAGCACTCTCTTCATGTAGATTGCCGACTGCCTTTGCCTCCGCCCGGGTGCTATAAGAAACCTTGCATCAGCACTGGATTCTGGTAAACGGCGGCAGCCATGCTCCCTCCCGAAAGGGATACCCGTTTCCTACTTCACGACCATATTATTCCTTAATGCTTTTACCCCCTTGACGCTCATCGTGATTTTAACAGCCTGATCGATAGCCTTTTGGGAATTAACGAAGCCGCTCAGTTGAACGGCGCCCTTGTAAGTTTCTACACTGATCTGGAATGACTTGAGAAAATCATCTGCTGAAAGCAGAGCTTTCACCTTGGTCGTGATGACAGAATCGTCAACATATTCACCTGCACTTTCATGTGTGCGTGTCGATGCACAGGCGGCCAAGGCGACGATCATGGCGAGAAGCACTAAACAGTTGATAACAATATTTCTTTTTTTCATGGCGGTTACTCCTTTCGGTAAGATGGTGATGAAATGATTGTTTGTGGGACCCGTTCCCCATTTATAGCAAGCTTTGGCAAAACCTTTCTGTGCCTGCTTTTTAATTGCCTTTTCAAATACGTCTTCATCGCATACTCGGAATTACAGTCGCTGCAATCGTCTTCGATTTGGATCAGCAGAGCGATGATGGCAAAAAACAACATTATATGAGTAAAACCACCCATCGCATAACCGCTTACCATTCCCATCATCCACAGAATGATCAAAACCACAGACACCGTCCACAACATTCGCTTTCCTTTCCGATTGCTCATAGTTCTTTTTGGCCGACACACCTTGGATACCTGCCCTCAGATAGCCGTCAATCTATACGGTCTTGAGCTCAGTCTACTTCAGTTATCTACATCTCTTCCATCCCCTCTGGATGAAAGGTGATGTGGAACGTCCTTTCATAGGGCTCTTTGAGAAGGCTCTTCGCCCCCCGGAGCACCCTGAAATGCTCCGACTTGAGGTGGGCCATAAGATTTTCCTCGGTATCCCATTCTTCAAGAAGAAAAAATCTATCTCCATATTCGATACTCTGGCAGAAGTAGCAACGCTGGCAACCCTTCTCCTTCCTAATGTCATCGGACAGTGAAGCAATCGTCTGCGTCAATTCCATGCGCTTCTCAGAGAGTACCCTCATTTGTATAATTACGAGAATCATGGGGATGTAATAGCAAAGGGCCTGCCAATAGCCGTATGAAAATCAGAAATTTAAATTAATCATTTAATAACAGGCAGTTTGATTAACAAAAGAGACTGGCAGATGAGTTTGAGATGCTTCTTTTGACCTCAATATTTGGTGGAACCTCAAAATATTGAGGGACGTGTTGAGGGGACCCGGCGACGAACGTTCTGTTCCGGATTATCGCCCAGTTCTCCGGCTATCTTCTTGAGATTACCCTTTACTTTGTGAAACTTGCCCTCCGCTTGGTCCTTCGTGCCGGATTTCATGGCATTCCCCCTATTTGCCGGAACGTACCGGGAAGGCACGGGAGTTGCTGAAACCCGAAGGAGGCCCCCAGCAACGATAACCGCCGCCGCCGAAACGGAAGCAGGCAGCCCCGGACCCGCGTGTGTCGGAGGCCCACGTCCAATGACAGGTAAGGCGAATCAATTCTGTCAAATGAGCCTCATCTCCACAAGCCGATTTATAACCTTTGGCCTTGTCGTACAACCCCGCCAGTTCATCCTGCGTCGGCATACGCCAGTCTGTATATCCGCCGCCGCGATAATTCTCGCAATAGCTCTTGGCGCCGTGCCAGGTGATATCCGCGCCATTGTCCTTCGCCGCCCACATCAAACCACTCTTACGATCAACAACAGTTCCGTCATCGTAAGCGATAAACCGGCCGTCCTTTCCGATTGTCTTCCGAACAATCAATCTTGCCGCCAGGACAGCCGCCTCCTCAGCCTTCGCCCCTTCCCGATCTGCCAGTGTAGGGTTGATCTCGGCTATAGCTGGATATGCAAAAATAAATGTGCTGAACGTCAACATGAAGAGCAGCAGCGAAAACATTTTTTTTCTGATCATAAAGACAGTAACCTCCTGTAATATAACCGGTAAATAGATTTAAATTCCAATTTCGTATTCCTCTTGCTCTGTCCTGACTATTCCGAGCTTACTCCCGGAGTCCCTTGTTCTTTCAGCTTCAACAAAACTTTACTCGTGCCTCCGGAAACCCGACGAGTTGAAAACCCCAAGTGCCGAAAGATTGAGAGCATTTTCCCGTTTTCGGTTAGGACATCTGCCCGGACATCCTCAAGACCTCTCTCACGGGCTATCTCGATGAGCACCTCGACAAGTTTATAACCGAGGCCTTTCCCCTGGAACCTGTCGTGAACAAGAACGGCCACTTCGCCTGACGTCAGGTCCTGGTCCATAATAAGTCTGGCAACCCCTATCATTATCTTCTTCCCGTTCTCCCGCAATTCCGCAATAATAGCCATGTGCCTGTCGTAGTCGATATTACAGAAAAGGATAAGCCCCTCATGTGATATGTCTCTGATAACAGAGAAGAATCTGGCCCTCAATGTGTCTTCCGACAACGAAGAGAGCATCTCGTGTTCGGCGGGTTCATCTTCAGGTCTGATGGGTCTCAGAAGCACTACCGTCCCTTCAGTCAATTGCCATGGTTTGATATACTTCGTTGGATAGGGAGTGATAATCAAGTGCGGATAGGGAGATCGGCCGGTAGTGGCATAATTCTTGTCGATAATGATTCGTGCGTCCAAGGCGGAGGCCTTGCCGTTCGATATGGCAAGAGGATTTATGTCGATTTCAGCTATTTCCGGAAAGTCGATGACAAGATTAGAAAAATTTACAAGTATTTCCTCGATCCCTTCAAAATCAGCCGGCGGTTTGCCCCGAAAACCCTGGAGCATTTTATACACCTTCGTGTCCTGCATCAACATCTTTGCCAGTGTCCGGTTGAGCGGCGGAAGCCCGATCGAAAAGTCTTTGATGAACTCGGCCATCGTCCCTCCCATCCCAAAGAGGATAACCGAACCGAAATCCCTATCCTTCTTGGCCCCAAGAATGAGCTCGTAATCAACATCTGTGACCATCTTTTCTACAACCACACCCCTTATGGCCGCTTCCGGAGCGCGTTTCTTCACTCTTTGCATCAATGTGTCATAGGCTTCCTTCAGGACTGCACTTGAATCTATTCCCATGATGACGCCACCCACATCGCTTTTGTGGGAAATGTCAGGCGAGACAACCTTGATGACGACCGGATAGCCCATTTTGTCTGCCATGCTTACCGCCTCTTCCGAATCTTGAGCGAGCTGCGCCGGCGTCACCGGAATGCGGTAAGTCATCAGAAAATCCTTCGACTCATCCTCGCTTAGAAGCGTTCGTCCTTCCTTGAGGGCCATCCGGAGCAATTCTTTCAGGTGATTTTTCGACGGCGTTTGCTGCGCCGGCAACTCGTCAGGCGTTTCATAGAGCTGGTCGAGATTCCGCTTGTACCTGCACATATTCACATAAGTTCTGACAGCCTCCTCGGGAGTATCGTAGTTCGGAATGCCGTTCTCAACAAAAACGTTTCTCCCTTCCTTGACTTCCTTGCCACCCATCCACGTTGCGATGACAGGCTTCCAGGCGTTTTTCGCAATATCGGCCACCGATTGCGCAAGCTGGGTGGAAGGGGCCGAGTCCAGGGGCACGTAAATGACAAGCACTCCGTCCACCATGGGATCGCCAAGGCATGTGGTGATGGCTTTTGTGAACCTGTCAACGTTTGCATCTCCCAGCACGTCAACAGGGTTGGCCTTGCTCCAGTAGGGTGGCAAAAATCCGTTGAGTTGATTCATGCTCTCGTCGGAGAGATTTGCCAGCTCCCCGCCGAGGTGAATAAGGGCATCGGTGGCCATCACGCCCGGTCCGCCGGCAGACGTTACGATGGCAAGCCTCGGACCGGCAGGCAACCTCGTCGAATCAAGAACCTGGGCAGCGCTGAAAAGTTCCGCTATTTCCCCAACCCTTACGGCGCCAGCCCTCCTGAAGGCTGATTCATATACCGCGTCGTCCCCTGCCATTGCGCCGGTATGGGAATGGACCGCCCTTGCACTCTCTACAAATCGCCCCGGCTTCAGAATAATGATGGGTTTGCGGCGCGAAAACGCCCGGGCCGCACTCATGAATTTTCTCGCGTTGCCCACACCCTCCATATAGATCAGGATGCTCCTTGTGGCCTCGTCATCTCCCAGAAAATCGATCATGTCTCCAAAGTCAACATCGATCATGGAGCCCAGTGATGCAAACATGCTGAAGCCTATCCCGGCGCTTACCGCCCAGTCGAGTATCGCGCTCCCGAGGGCGCCGCTCTGAGAGATAAAGGCGATATTTCCCGGGGGAGGGTCGCCCCGGAGAAAGGACGCATTTATGCCTATGCCCGGTCTCACAAAACCGAGGCAGTTGGGTCCCATAATTCGCATCCCGTATTTTTTCCTGATCCGGTCGATTTCGCTTTCTAACTGTTTACCTTCAGCGCCGATCTCCTTGAACCCGGCGGAAATTATTACTACCCCCTCTACGCCTGCCTGGCCGCATTCTTCAACCACGCCCGGCACTGACAGGGCGGGAGTTGCCACGACCGCCAGCTCCACATGTTCGGGAACGCTGGCGATAGAGGGATAGCTCTCTATATCCAATATCCTGCCCGCATGAGGGTTTACCGGAAATATTCCCCTCTTTTTTGAGCGGAGCAGATTCGAAAGGATTGTACGACCGATGGCGCCTTCTTTATCCGTTGCGCCGATCAGGGCTATTGTTTTGGGATCAAACATCACTTGGATACGACTCATCTTTTAGTTTCCCCTTTATAGGATTTTGGTGGCCGGGCGGGCTTCGGCCGTGTTCTTGACCTTACCGTACAAAGTGACAGATCCATGCGTTTTTCCGAAAGGACCCCCATACGTATGATTAAGACGGCCATGAGGATGCATCAGCAAGGAGCAGGCCAAAAGGCAAAGCCGCGGCGGAATAGTCAATTTGTTATTGAATAACAATGTATTATGGTAATTGAAGAAAATATCCGTGACGGATGGCATGACTATTTTCACCTCAATATTTAGCGGAACCTCAGTATATGGAGGGTAAGTTTGCAGAAATGCGGATCATTTCATGCCGTTCCTCTGTCCCTCCCGTTTCTCCAATCGACTGTTATTAAGAAGTAAATTCATACTTCTCATTTTCTCTCGACTGTTGGCACGCCATTTGCGGTTACACGCTTATGATTCTAATTATCCCGAAGTTATTGAGTGACCGGGAATACCAAGGCAGTCCAATCGAAATTCTAAAGGAGGCAGGGCATGAAAGACAGCGCCAAGAACCAGGCCATAGGGACGTTTCATCAAATCAAGGGGAGGCTCAAGGAAGCCGCCGGGGTAATCAGCGATAATCCAGATTTGGAAGCGGAAGGCGCCGGAGAAAAGATAGCCGGCATAGTTCAGGAAAAGATCGGTCAGGTAAAGAAGGTTCTGGGAGAATAGTTGAGAGCGGCAAAGTAAAAGAGGTTCAAAAGCGACAACAACCGCAAAAGGAGAAGTACCGATGAAAACAATATATTTCATATTTCTAATGGCGGCGGCGTCTCTGCTGGCGTTTGCCGAGCCTGTGCGGGCGTCCGAGATGGATGACCGCATCGAAGCATCTGCCAGGGAGTCGTATGTGTTCAAGACCTTCCTGCAGGGCGATGATATTAAAATCCGGTCCCAGGACGGCGTTGTCACCATGACCGGGATTGTCTCCGAAGAGTCCCGCCGGGGATTGGCCAGTGAAACCGTAGCGGGGTTGCCCGAAGTCAGAAGCGTGGACAACAGGCTTGCGGTTAAAGGTGCGGCCCCTACCCCAAACTCGGATGCGTGGCTCCGTGAAAAAGTGAGAGCCACCCTCTTGTTTCATCGGAGCGTGGGCGCTGTCACAACCGGTGTTGAGGTCAAGGACGGCATAGTTACCCTGCGAGGCGAGGCGGCAAATCAGGCACGAAAGGAATTGACCACCGAATATGCCAGGGATGTCGAAGGGGTCAAAAATGTAGAAAATAAGATGACGCTCACGAACGCCCCGGAAACGACGATGGAAAGGGTCTTCGGAAAGATTGACGACGCCTCCATAACCGCCCAGGTCAAGATGGCGTTGCTGTTCCATCGCTCGACCAGCGCCCTTCATACCAAGGTCGAAACGCGCGAAGGAGTGGTTACGATGTACGGCAATGCCAGCAGCAACGCTGAAAAGGAGCTGGTTAACAAGCTCGTCAACGACATTAACGGTGTGGAGAGGGTCAATAACCGGATGGCCATTGGGAAGTGAGAAGCAGATATCCAGGAGAGCGGGGGATAACTTCGAGATTATGCGAATGACGGTACTTTCGGAGAAACGCACGGAGTTTTCTCAGGCAATCGCTTCACTGTCCGAGTTGATAAGGATGGAAAAGGGACTTCGCCGCTGCGACTTCTGCCGGAGCATCGAAGATGATGGCGATTTTAACAGTTGGAGGATGTGATGAAAAAATTATGGATTGCAATTTTATTGGGAGCGCTGCTGAGTGCGGGGTGCGTTTTGAGAGCAGGACCTCACGGCGCCAGCATAGTCATCGCGCCACCTCTTCCGGTGGTCGTGGAATTGGCAGACCCGTACTATTACCAGAGTGATTATCACTATTATCATAACAATGACCGATGGTACTACTCTCGGTCGAAGAGCGGCCCCTGGGTCGAGCTGCCGAGGGATCGCTATCCAAGAGAAGTCCGGTACAAAGGCAAAAAAGACGATAATGGCAGGGAACGGAAACGCGGACACGATAGAGATTAAAACATGCCGGCGAAGCAGCCGTTCCCATTTTTCACCAAATGGGAACGGCGTGTTCTTTGCTGTTACCGTCCTCATGATGCTGATCGCCACCGTTTACGACGGCGCCTACGTCAAAAGCCCTACCTGATGGAAAAGTTAGGCATGGCTATCCGGGCTGAACTGAACCGGCGCCCTGTTCCATGCGAATAAATGAACCAGCTTGGAATAGCGACCCCTCTGAAAAGTACCCCTCACTATGTTGAGGTTCCGCGAAATATTGGGGTTAAGCGGGTGTTTGCGGTATGCCGGTTCGTGTTTTCCTGTTTGTTTTACATCGCCGCATCTGTAAAAGGGAGGGGAAAAAATGAATTTTAGGATTATTTTAGTGATCATTGTTTCCTGTCTTGCCGTAGTTTTCACGATACAAAATGTGACCGCCGTTACGGTGAGCGTTTTCTTCTGGCAAATTTCCCTGTCGCTTGCACTGTTGATTTTCTTTGTTCTGGCTATCGGGTTTATCATCGGATGGTTTCTGCACAGCTTTCTGGCCTATAGTAGAGACAAGAAAGAGATGGCCGATATTCAGGCCAATTTGCAAAGCGGCAGACAATAGTTTGCGATTTACCCCCTGCCATAGAGGGGAAGAGCCGCCGCCGCGAGCAGAGTTGTTCAGTGCCGATCAGCGGGAGCAACACGGAAAGAATCCGGCTGGTTCACACCAGTTGAATTCGGAGCTCACTCCTGATCATTTGCTTTCAAGGCTGGCCGGGAATGAAGATATTCTGCGCGGGTATTTTCACCTCGACTGCGTGTTCCTGATGGTCGTCAACAAGTGTAATCGTTGCATCCTGTGGCGGCGCGCCGTCGACGGTTACACCCGTTGCGCCATCGCCGATCTGCCTGCGCAGAACGGCGATGTGGTAAACCGTTTCCCGATAACGGTAGTGCAGCGTGAAGCCCTGCCAATCCGCCGGGAGGAGCGGTGCGAAACTCAGTTTATCCCCTTCCAGTCTCAGCCCCAGCAGTGACTCCACGATGAGCCGGTACAGCCAGCCGGCAGAACCGGTGTACCAGGTCCAGCCGCCGCGGCCGGTGTGCGGTGAGACGGCATAAACGTCAGCAGCCACAACGTAGGGTTCCACTTTGTAAGTTGCCGCAGATTCGGGAGAATTCGCATGATGCACCGGATTGATCATGGCCAGCAATTCCCAGGCGCGCCGACTGTCGCCCAATTTGGCGAAGGCCATCGCCATCCAGATCGCCCCATGGGTGTATTGCCCGCCATTCTCCCGTACGCCGGGGACGTACCCCTTGATGTAGCCGGGATTCAAAGCGGACTTGTCAAAGGGCGGGGCCAGAAGTTGGATCAGCAGCTGGTCCCGGTGGATCAGATACCGATCCGCGGCCTCCATGGCCAGGTGCGCCCTTCCGGCATCACCGGCGCCGGAAAGGACGGACCAGCTTTGCGTAATTGAATCAATTCGGCATTCGGGATTGCTTTTCGTCCCCAGCGGCGAACCGTCATCGAAGTAAGCGCGGCGGTACCACTCGCCGTCCCAGCCATGCCGCTCGATGCCCCGTTGCAGCTTTGCCGCCTCTGCCCCACAGAGTTCGGCAAAAATCAGATCCCCACGCCGGTGTGCAATCCCGGTAAATTGTCCGAGTACCTCATAGAGAAAAAATGCCAGCCAGACGCTTTCACCTTTCCCGGCGGCGCCCACCATGTTCATGCCGTCGTTCCAGTCGCCGGAACCCATCAGCGGCAAGTCGTGTTCGCCATAGCTAAAACCTCTCCGGATAGCCCTTACGCAGTGTTCATACAAACTGGCCGCCTCTTCTTGAGATCGGCCGGGCAGATCGTAATAGGAATCCTCATTCGCGTTTATCGGGCGGCCCCGCAGGAAGGGGATTGTTTCATCCAATATATTGTAGTCGCCAGTGCTCCGGACATAGCGGCAGATCGCCAGGGGCAGCCAGAGGTAATCGTCGGAACAGTGGGTGCGCACACCGCGGCCGGAAGGAGGATGCCACCAGTGCTGAACATCTCCCTCGGCAAACTGCCGGCCGGCGGCCAGCAGAATGTGTTCACGCACGAGCCGCGGTTCGGTGTGGATGAGCGCCATTACGTCCTGCAATTGATCGCGAAAACCAAAGGCGCCTCCGGACTGGTAGAAGCCGCTCCGCGCCCAGAGACGGCAGGCAAGTGTCTGGTATAAGAGCCAACCGTTGGCCAGAACGTTGAGGGACTGGTCGGGAGTTTCCACCTTCACGGCGCCGAGCGTGTGTTGCCAGTATTCCCAGACTCTTTCGAGCGCGTAACGCGCGGCGGCTGATCCCCGGAAACGCTGCACCAGGTCGCCGGCATCATCAGTATCCCGCCCGACGCCGAGGCGGAAGGTTATTTCCCGTTCCTGCCCATCAGCGAGTTCAAAAGAGACCTGTATCGCGGCGCAGGGGTCCAGGGCCGCTCCCACCCTGCCCGAGAGCTGCAAACGGGCCATCGCCGCCGGACTGGCGAGCGTCCCGTTTCTTCCAAGAAACCCCGCTCGGTCGCCGCTTACGGTCCGCTTGGCCTCGTCCACGTCAAAAAAGGCAGTCCGGTCCGGGAACTCCGTATTGTAAGGATTCCGCGCGAAAAGCGCTCCGCTTACCGGGTCGATTTCGGTGATCACATGCATTGCTGTTTTGGGTCGCAAATCGCCCAGTACCCATTCCGCATAGCCCGTAGCAGAGAGTCGGCGCGCTCTGCCGGACTCGTTTCTTACCTTCAAGACGGTGAACTTGACTGCTGCCTCCGTGTCTACGTAAACCCACACCTCGGAGTGGATGCCGCGCGAGCTGTGCTCGAAAACGCTGTAGCCGAATCCATGCCGGGTGACGTAGGGCGTCACCCCCCGGCTGGGCAAGGGCATGGGGGACCAGAAGTGGCCGCGCTCTTCATCGCGGATGTAGAAAGCTTCCCCACTCGTATCGCTCACGGGATCGTTATGCCAGGGAGTGAGGCGGAACTCGTGGGCATTCTCAGCCCAGGTGCAGGCGGAACCGCTCTCGGAGATGACGGTCCCGAAATGCGGATTCGCCAGGACATTCACCCAGGGCGCAGGCGTCACCTGCCCAGGCGTGGTGGTAATAATGTACTCGCGTCCATCAGGGGTAAAGCCGCCAAGTCCGTTAAAAAAAAGCAGATCGGGACGCGGCAGTGCGGCAACTGCCCGAGGAAGGGCACTCTCCGTCCGGCTCAGCGGCAAGAGCGGTACGGCAGGCTTCCCGAGATTTCGGCGGTTGATCTGGTCGGCCAACATCCCCCGGCGGTCCGTAATGATTGCCCGGGCAACCGTTTGAAGCAAAATCCGCTCCTCGCTCGCTATCTGGTCCGCCGGCCTTACGAAAATACCGCCCGGTTGATCTGCCAGATGGGGTCCGACCCCTGCGGCAATGAGATCCATGATCTGTTCCTGGAGCTGCTGTCGGTAGCCGGCTTGATCTTCGTTCCAGATCACCAGATCCACCGCCAGCCCCTTTAAGCGCCAGTAGGTATGGGCCTGGATGAGCTGCCGCACCAGGTCAATATTGGCCGGATCTTCAATTCGCAGCAGGACAATCGGTAAATCGCCGGAAATAGCGTAGCCCCAGAGACCGGATTGGCCGCGGTGATTACTGATGATTATGCTCTCCTCGGCGCGAAGCGTTGAATTGGCATAGATCACCGAACCGGCCAATTGTCCGTAAAGCTGTGCGTCGGCCTCCGTGGCGTTGATCTGCCGCAGAAAGATATCGTTGTGTGTCCACGCCAGATCGAAGACCCGATCCGCCAGACGCCGATCCAGGTATTTCTCGATTAGGACCAAGGCGGCTTCTCGCGTATCCGCTATGCCATAGACCATATTGACCGTTGTTGTCTCTTCCGCATCGAGCGTGAGGAGATAACGGATCGAGACGATCGGATCCAGTACGGAACCTTCACTGCCCGAGAGGGCTCCCGCAAGGGCAGCTGGATCACCCATCGCTTGCGGATCCGCAACCGTATGACCGCGACCGATGAACCGCAGGCGGTCCGTTTCATAAGAGATCTCCCCGATCTCCGCACCCTGCACAGCCATCAGATGGAACATCCAGGGTACCTGCTCTCCCTCGGAGCGAGGACGACGTGTGCAGAGAATCGCCCTTTGCCGGCGGAGGATTTCGGTTTGAACAAAGAGATTACTGAATGCCGGGTGCAATGCATCCGCCGCCGGCGGGGCGAGGACAACTTCTGCATAACTTGTGACATCGATGGTGCGGCGTTTTCCGGAACGATTGTAAATCGTGATGCGGCGCAGCTCGATATCATCTTCCGGAGAGACGGCAATTTCCGTATGTGAGTCTAAGCCGTTGTTGCGGCAACGGAACTCCACTTTTGCCTCAGAAAAAATCGTTTCATAGATATCCGCCTTTTTAAGGGCCGGCTGATAGGCCGTTGACCAGAATTCTCCGCTCGCTGCGTCGCGCAGGTAACAAAAGGCGCCCCAGTTATCGCAGGTGCTGTCTTCACGCCAGCGCGTGATGGCCAAATCCTTCCAGCGGCTGTACCCGCCGCCGGCGTTTGTAATCATCACGTGATATCTGCCGTTGGACAATAAGTGCACCTCCGGCAGCGGAGTATTCGGGCTATCGAAAACGCGTACCGGCGCCTCCGCGCCCAGGGATTCTCCCCGGAGGTCGGAAAGTGCGGCGGTATGAGCATAGAACGCCGCCACCCGGGGGATGCGTTCCTGAAGCAACAACAGGGTTGCCTGGAACATGGGCTCCGCTTCAAAACGCTTCTGCATGGGACGGTCCAGGAGCACATAGGCCAGAGAGAGGAAGCTCATGCCTTGATGATGCGTCATGAAGGAGCGCACCACAGCGCTTGATTTTCCATGCGGCAGACGGGAAGGAGTATAGTCAACTGCTTCATAGAAGCCATACTTTCCGGTAAAGCCTTCCGCTGCGAGTCGCTCGAGATTTAGGCAAGCTGCTTCCGGCGCCACCATCAGCGCCAGCGCCGAGGCATAGGGAGCAATGACCAGATCATCGGCCAACCCGCGTTTGAGTCCAAGGCCGGGCGCGCCAAAAGCGCGATACTGGTAGTTGAGCTGAATATCTATGGCATTGTAGCCGGATTCTGAACTGCCCCAGGGCACCCCGCGTTTCTTACCGTACTCGATCTGCCATTCCACTGCCGCCTTGCAGGTTTGGTCGAGCAGGGTATGTTCGTACGTCGGCATTACCAAAAGCGGCATGAGATATTCGAACATCGAACCGCTCCAGGAAAGCAGTATCTGCTCTCCTCCGGCGGTAGTCAAAAGCCGTCCCAGGGCGAACCAGCTCTCCTGCGGCAGCTCCCCCTGAGCAATCGCCACGAAACTGCAAAATCTTGCTTCCGAAGCCAGCAGATCATAGTAACTCAGGTCCCGCCGGTGTTCAGTAACGTTGTAGCCAATCGTCAGAAGATGGCGTGCTTCGTCGAACAGGAAATCATATTCCATCTGGGCAAACTCGCTGATTTGCCGAGCCAGCCCTTCTATGGAAGCGATTCTGGCCCTGGCCCGGCGACCTGCCTCGGTGACTTCAGGCAGAACCGCGTCTGCCTCAGGGCGCACGCCGTGCGCCCCTACGTCAAGATTGGCCAATTGGCGCAGGCTTGGCATTGCCTCGTTACCCGGAATATCGCGATCTTTGTCCGGCGTTGCCGGCAATGATATCCAGGGCGTGAGCTGCGTCAGCTCAGCAAGAGCGGCCCGGCATTGCCCGAGCAAGGCGCGAGCCCACCATTTTCCCGGGCTCTCGGGGTCTTCATCAAGACAAGCAATGCCGGCGACTATTTCGGCTGCCGATGCTGTCAACTGATCGAGACACAGCCGCGCCGCCGTCAACGTGGCCGGCGGAGAATCAATTGCGGATTGCGTCAGTTTTTGCAGTTGCGCAAGTGGGGCAGCCGGGACCCTTCCGTTAGTGTCCAAAAGGACGCGGATGGTGTCGCTGATTCCGGAAAACATGCCTGCTCCCAGAATCGGGGCATCGGGCAGTGCGAGCAGCCCCTGCCGCAGGGTCAGCAGATGACCGGCCAGGTTGCCGCTGTCCACGGTCGAGATATAGACCGGTTGCAACGGTTGGAGTGATTGCGTGTCATACCAATTGTAGAAGTGCCCACGGTGACGTTCCAATGCTGCCATCGTCTGGAGGGCATTGGCTGTGCGCTCGATAAGTTCTCCCGCCGGTATGTAGCCGAAGTCGTAGGCGGACAGATTGGCGAGCAGGGCCAGGCCCATGTTGGTAGGCGATGTGCGATGCGCAATTACGGCGACTGGATGCTCCTGAAAGTTGTCCGGGGGCAGCCAATGGTCTTCCGGGCCAATGAAGGTTTCGAAAAATGCCCAGGTCCGGCGGGCGAGTTTCCGGAGAAAGATGACCTGATAAGACGTCAGCCGTGCGGCACGTTTGGTAATGGGCCTGCCGATCCACCAGGCGAGCAAAGGAGCGACAAACCAGAGTCCCAGGATGGGCCCCGCCGCCAATAAGGTCATCGGCCTGGCCAGCAGCAGATTAATGGCCGCCGCACCGGCAAGAGCCGGGGCGATCCACATGGAGCGGAAGTAAGAACCAAGGTCCGTGCGGACACTGCCATAGCGTTCGTCCGACGTAGTCCATTCGAGCAGTTGTTTGTGGGTAATCAACATCCGCCAGCCCGTGCGCACAATCGCATCAAGACTGAAAAATGCCTCGTAGGGAAGGCATGTGAGTGTAAATGCCGCTTGCGCCAGGTGCCGGCCGGCCGACTGCAGGCTGGCGGCAAGGTGCTGGCTCAGGAGCATATCGTCGGGCTTACGAAGGGCCTGCAGAAGAGAGGCCAGCGCCGAAGGGATCAGGATGACTCCGAGTACCGCCAGGGTCCAGAAGCAGGACGCCGACAGGACCGTCCAGCCCGATAGCAAAAGGATGGTCAACGCCGCCGGCACGAGACTGCGGCGCAAATTATCGAATATCTTCCAGCGGGACAGTCCCGAAAGCGGATTCTTTTGACGCTTCCCTCCCAGTCCCGGAACGCCCGGCAGCAACCAGCGCAGGAGCTGCCAATCACCGCGAATCCAACGATGTCGGCGGCTCACGTCCGCATTGTAGCGGGATGGATATTCTTCATAAAGCATCACATCGCTCAGGAGCCCCGACCGCAGGTAACACCCTTCCAGCAGATCGTGGCTCAGAATCCGGTTCTCCGGGAAACGTCCCTGGAGCGTCCGTTCGAAGGCCGCAACCTCATAGATGCCTTTACCGATGAAGGAGCCTTCCCCAAACAGGTCCTGGTAAACATCGGAAACAGCGCGCGTGTAGGGATCGATGCCGGGTTCGCTGCCGCACATGGCTGCATACCGCGACCGGTTCATGCCGGGCAGGCTCACGGCGACCCGCGGCTGGAGAATGCCGTATCCCTCGCCAATACATTCCCTGTCTTTGTCGTAGCGAGCTCGATTCAGCGGGTGCGCCATGGCGCCTACAAATTGCCAGGCCGCATCGCGGGGCAGCTCAGTATCGGTGTCCAGGGTGATCACATACTTCACACTCGCTAAGACCGCTCGATCGCCGACAATAAGCGAAAAACACTCCTCCGCCTGTTTTCTGTCCTGCAGGAGGGCATTCAAGTCCGCCAGTTTCCCCCGCTTGCGTTCATAACCCATCCAGATCCCTTCCTCAGAATTCCAGCGACGAGGGCGATGGAAAAGAAAGAAGGTGTTACCATGAGAATTACCGTACTTGGCATTCAACCCCTCAATTCTTTGTCGGACCAGTTGCAATAGCGACTCATCTCCCGGGAGCGTCTCCGCCTCACCGTCGCGAAAATCGGTCAGCAGGCCAAAGTGCAGGTTGGCATCCCGATTGGCGAGGAAACGCACTTCCAGCGCCTCGCTCAGATTCTCTATGTTCTGCGCACTGATGAGCAGCGTCGGCACCACAGCCAGCGTGCGGAATTCCGCCGGTATCCCTTTGGAGAAGTCCAGGCGTGGCAGCGGATGAGGTTTCGCCGCCAGCGTGGCCAGCAAATTTGTCAGGGCAATAGTTAGTTGACTTGCGCTCAGCAGGGAGAGGAGGACGATCAGAGCAATTGCCCACCCCGGTTCTGCGACGACCTGCGCCGGTTTCAGCAAAGCCACGACAAATGCCACCGTCATCAGAGTGATAGTGCCCAGATAGAGGAGCAAAGGAAACCGACCGCTCCAGCTCCGCAACTGCTCGGATAGGGAAAGGCGCATCTCCAGTTCGCGCTCAAGCCGGGACAATCCTTGGCCGATCAGGTAAAATCCGACATGTGCCGCGCGTTCATCGCCGCCTTGGCCGTCCGCACCCTCCTGAGCCAGGCGGATT
>Ga0208373_1003231_pt1 | contig 16277 bp, 18 predicted proteins | sample RifOxyC2_FD_184036 | JGI IMG/M metagenome (GOLD analysis project Ga0208373, IMG submission 184036) | Soil microbial communities from Rifle, Colorado - Rifle Oxygen_injection C2 (SPAdes) | ecosystem: Environmental > Terrestrial > Deep subsurface > Rock core/Sediment | place: Rifle, Colorado...
ATTTATCTTGAACCGTTGCAAAAACTGCTTAGGACGGTGGCGCTTGATTGGCAGAATTGGGCGGTGATGCTTGGTTTTGGTCTGTTGAATATTGTTTTGATTGAAGTGGTAAAAGGAATGTTTTTGGTGAGGCAGAAAGTGTAAGATGGAAGGTGAAAGAAGTAAGACTTAAGAAATAAAAAGTAATTAATAATTAAGCAGTTTGTATGGCAATAAATAAGGCATTGTTTAAAAAAATGAAAAATGATTTACACAATTACGCGATAAAACGAAGAGAAGTAATTAAAGAATCGGGAGACGCTTTACATTACGCCAAGCGCGCGATTTTTTCTATGCATCGCGATAATCTGGTTGAGGCTGAAGAAAAGATAAAAGAGTGCGAAACGATTTTTAAAAAACTTCATACAAAATTTAAAAATGACAGTAAGGTTTTGGATGAGGGGTCATATAAAGCCGGAGTGGAAGAATATGTGGAAGCGGCGTTATTTCATCAATTTTTGACAACCGATAAAATCGGAGAAATAACCAGTTTCGCGGTTGAACCGGAAGTCTATTTGGCGGGATTGTGCGATGTGCCGGGCGAGTTATACCGCTACGCGATTAAATCCGCTACCGTCAGAAATTTGGAAATGGTAAAAAAATGTTCACAATTGTCAAATGATATTATCGGTGAACTGATTGAGTTTAATCTGACCAGTTATTTGCGCACGAAGTTTGACCAGGCTAAACAGGCTAACCAGAAGTTGGAGTATGTAGTGTATGAATTAAGTTTAAAGTTATAAGTCTAATGCCCCAATTAATAAATTCGAAATCCGAATGTCGAAACTCGAAACAAATTCTAAATTCGAATTCTCAAATGACAAAAACCTATGTTTTATGTTTTGGATTTCTGTCATTAGGATTTGTTTCGGATTTCGTATTTCGTGCTTCGGATTTTTAAAAAAGTTTAAAGTGTAATTACCTTTTTTATGTCGTTAAAAACAATAACTAAAAAATTACTGCCTAAAAGCATACTCAATCTGCGTCATTTATTTTACGCGTGGCTTGGTTCGGTTATTTATCGCCGGCCGTCGGAAAAAATGTATGTAATCGGCGTTACCGGCACCAGCGGAAAATCCAGCGTAGTATATTTTTTGCGCCAACTTTTAGAAAATTCAGGATATAAAGTGGGCGCGCTTTCCACGATTGAGTTTTGTGTGGCGGAAAAATGCCGGCTGAACGACAAAAAAATGACTATGCTGGGAAAAATAGCTATTCAAAAATATTTGCGTCAAATGGCGGATGAAGGCTGTAATATCGCCATAGTGGAAACTACTTCGGAAGGCCGGGTGCAACATCGCCATCAGTTTATAAATTACGATATGATGGTTTTGACCAATCTTTATTCCGAGCATATTGAATCGCATGGCAGTTTTGAGAATTATAAACAAGCGAAGTTGGATATTTTTGAGTATGTGTCTAAATGCGAGAAAAAGAAACTTTGTTCACTCTCTGTCATTCCGAGGAGCTTAAAGGCGACGTCGGAATCTCGTCGTTTTGAGAGTGAATCACGGGATTGTAAGGGAACACTTATCCCGTTATGGCGGGGCGACGGCTCTGAAGAGCCTCGCAATGACATAATAGGAAAAATTGCAGTTGTAAATAATGAAAGCGAATACAAAGACGAATTTTTAAAATTTAATTTTGAAAAAAAGATTGGGTTTGGCAAAGGCGGGGAATTCGCGCCGATGAATTCCATAATTTCGGAAAATGGAATCGGTTTTAATATGGGCAGTAAATTTTTCAGCGCTAAATTATTTGGTCAATATAATATAATGAATATATCGGCGGTAATCGCAGTGGCCAGAGCTTTGGGAATTGATTGGGATACGATTTTGAAAGCGGTCAATGGTTTTGAGGGAGTGCCGGGCAGAATAGAATTTATCCCCGAGGCGGTAACATCCGGTTTTCAAGTAATTGTGGATTATGCGTTTGAGCCGGTCGCGATGGCGGAATTATACAAAGTGGCGAAAATGCTTAAACCAAGGAAAATTATCCATGTGTTTGGTTCAACCGGCGGGGGCAGAGATGCCGACAGAAGGGCAAAATTAGGCGATTTTATAGGCAAAAACGCCGATATTTGCCTTATTACCGATGAAGACCCTTATGATGATAATCCGCAGGAGATAATAGATGAGGTGGCCAAGGCAGTGGAACAGTCAGGTAAAGAAGAGGGAGAAGACTTATTTAAGATTTTAGATAGGGGAGAGGCGATTAGAAAGGCTGTATCTTTGTCGCAAAAAGATGATTTGATTTTGATAACCGGCAAAGGCTCGGAACAGGCGATGGTTGTCAAAGGGAAATTGATTCCGTGGGACGACCGAACTGCGGTTCGTGAAGCCCTAAGACATAAGACGTAAGATTTAAGGTATAATGTGTAAGATTATGAAAGAAGAGGAAAAATTTTTTAAATTGAAAGTTTGGGAAAAAGCTCACAAAATAACATTAAAAATTTATAAGATTACAGAAACTTATCCTAGAAATGAATTGTATGGTTTAGTTTCACAGATGAGAAGAGCGTCGGTCTCGGTCGTGGCGAATATTGTTGAGGGGACAAAAAGACAAACATCAAACGACAGAAAACATTTTTATGTAATGTCTGATACATCTCTTGAGGAATTAAAATATTATATTATTTTAGGTAATGATTTAAAATATTTAAGTAAAACAGTAGCTGAAGAGTTGGTTGAAGATATGAGAGAAATTGGCAGGATGCTTAATGGTCTAAAAAAATGCCAATAAATTCTCAAGTCTTACATCTTAATTCTTACTTCTTACATCTTACGTCTTATGTCTATTAGATTAGACAAATCCGAAGAAATAGTCCATATAGCCAAGAAACATTTTTTGGTTCATTTTGCTTTTTGGTTATTGTCTTTTTTCTTTGTTGTCCTGCCGTTTTTCTTTATGTTTTGGCTTTTCGGGCAGGGGATGTGGGGGCAGATTGTTTTCTTTTCTTCCATCGTGATTGGACTGGCGATTTTAATCAGGACTGTTTTTCTGTGGAATAAAAATTCCGCGATTATCACCACTCATCGGGTGATTGATGTGGAACAACGCGGTTTTTTTGACAAGACCGTGACGGAAATACCTTATGAAGAACTTGATTATGTGACCGGAAAGATAAAAGGGCTGGGCGGAACAATTTTTCGTTATGGAACGGTCATTATAAAAAACCAGTCCGGGAGTATGAGCATCCTGCTGGAAAAAGTAAAACATCCGGTAAGATTACAGGAGAAAATAAACAGATACAAAAAGAATTTTAACGCGGTTTATACTGATAAAGGAATTTGTTTAAATTGTAATTCAACGAGAAAAAGCCTGTTTGAAGTGATTGAAAAGAAAATTAAAAAGAGTGAGATTGAGGAATTGATTAAATTAAAAAGAACAATAGACCAGAAAATCAATGAATTGCTTCAGGAGGAAAATGACAATCAATAGAAAAAATGTTATTATATACTGCAAGAGCATATGACCATGCGTCCTTACGGCGCAAGGTGATGCGTTTATTTGTGTATGGATAAAAAAGATAATAAAAATCCGATTGCAAGATTTATAGGCTCGCCGTTGTTTTTGATTATTGGTATTCCGGTGGCGGTTTTGTTGGTTTTTACTTTTTGTCGATCGTATTATAATAATTATAAAATCAATCAGGAAATCACTACGCTTAAAGAGGAAATTGGATCTTTGGAAAACAAGAAGCTTGAGTCAATGGATATATTGAATTATGTGATGAGTGATGACTTTGTGGAAGAAAAAGCCAGGACAGAGTTAAATATGAAGAAAGAGGGGGAGAATGTGGTTGTGTTTAGAAACGATTTCAAGGATAATGAAGATGGAGGCTTGTCAGGAGACGGTTCTAGACAAAATATTTCAAATCCGCTAAAATGGTGGTATTATTTTATTAAAAAACCAATGCCTGTAGAACGGCAATAATTTATTAAATATTTAATCTATGGAAGAATCAAAAATAGAGAAACAAGAGGAGTCGACGGAAAATAAAGGCGGGCCGATGAAGTGGAAGTTTTTTGCGATGGGTATCGCGACTTTGTTGGTTTTGGTGGGTGTTTTTGGTGTTGTTTATTCGGTATTTGCCGTCAAATACGGCTCAAAATCGCCGGCGATAGTTAAGGTGGCGGAAGTGCTTAATTTACCGGTAGCGCACGTTAATGGAATGGCAATCCCGTACTATTTATATGTGGAAGATGTAAATACTTTGAATGCTTTTTATAAAAAAGTTCCGGCAGGTTCAATGGCTCCAGTGACTGAAGAAAATGTTTCTGATCAGGTATTGAGCAGACTGATTGTCAATTCAATAATAAAAGAAATTGCCAGAGAAGCGAAGATAGCTGCTACGGAAGAAGATGTACAAGAAGCGAAAACCAGTATTTTTTCTCAATATCCATCTGAAGCGGATGTGGAAAAAGAATTGAGCGAGCAGTATGGCTGGGATATTCCTACTTATGTTGAGAAAATAGTAAAACCGATGATAATTGAGAAAAAAGTTTCCGAAGCGTTTGAGTTGGGAGAGATTTTGGCGGATGTGGAAGGTTATTCTTCGGAAGAAGAAATTAGCGCCAGCCATATTTTATTCAGAACCGATGGCGAAGATGTTGATGAAGAAGAAGTCAAAGAAATCGCCGAAGCTGTATTGGAAAGAGCAAAAGGCGGTGAAGATTTCGCGGCCTTAGCGACTGAATTCGGTTCAGACGCGACCAAAGATGCGGGTGGAAGTTTGGGCTGGTTTGGCCGAGGTATGATGGTTCCGGAATTTGAAGAAGCGGTTTTCGCGGTTGAGCCGGGACAAGTTGGCGCGGAATTGGTTGAAACTGAATTTGGTTATCATATAGTTAAAGTGGACGGCAAGAGAAGCGTGAGAGACTTTGGCGTTTATTTGGATGATAAAATTGGTGAGGCCAGTTTTGAGATTTTAGTTAAAGGCGTCCATGATCCGTTGGCGGATTATAGAAAATTGCAAGAAGAAGCTAAGCAGGCAAGAGCCGAAGAATAAGATTGATAAAGTCCCTGCTGGACAAAGCAGGGATTTTTATGCGGGCGTAGTATAGTGGTAGTATATAACCTTCCCAAGGTTGAGGTGGCGGTTCGATTCCGCTCGCCCGCTCAAGGAGTCTAAGGGCACCTTATCCCGCCTTTATGGCGGGGCGATTCTCGTATCCCGCTCGACGGTTTAAGGGAACCTTATCCCGATGAGCCCAAAGCGATATCGGGACGATTCCGCTCGCCCACTCAAGCTAATCAATTAAAATAAAATAGTATGGGAGAAATAAAAAATTCTGAAAATAGGCAGGATGCTATATTAGACGAAGATATAATAAATAGAATTATAGATGAAGAAGAAAAGAAAAAAGATAGTCCAGAGGATAGACCACATGCACCAACTCCGGAACCGCCAAGTCCGAATGATGAGCCGGAAGATGAGGGCGAAAAGTCAAGTCGTACTGGCGGGGGATCAATTAAAATTGATATATATGGTGAAGAGGAAAAAGACGACAGTGGAAGTGTTGATATATATGGGGGTAATACGGACTATTGATTTTTTCTAAATAAAAGAGTATATTGAACGCAACCCCGATTTAGTCGGGGTTGCGTTAATTGCCCTCTTAGTTTCCACCTTCGCCCTGTGGGCTACGGCGGATAGGTAGTTGGTAAATAATGCCCTCTTAGTTCAGTGGTAGAACGGTGGTATCGTAAACCATAGACGTCAGTCCGATTCTGACAGGGGGCTCCACAAAAAAATAGCTTATTTAAGCTATTTTTTTGTTTATATTTATTCACACCCCTTGACAAAACCCAAAAAATAGTGTATTATTATCCCCAGCTGATCAGATGCCGGATCCGTCTACCAAGACGGAGTGACCCACCAGGGTCTTATAAGTTAAAGTGTCCGTCTTACCTAGACGGAGCGGTCCACCAGGGCCCATGCTTTAATCGACATCGTCAGCGCGCGCCTCCCCGGCTAGTCTGGGGAGGCGCTTTTAAGTTTTAATTTTTACTGTCTGTCATTACGAGTCCCGAATAAGTCGGGACGTAGTAATCTCGTGGTTAAATATTAATTCTCGGGATTGCGACGGCCTGAAGGCCTCGCAATGACTGTTAAGTGCGCTATGCTGTAGATAGATTTTTTCTTTTCATAAGAAATGTGTTATAATAAATCAAACTTGAAAAATAAAAAAATGAAAAGATTAAGCCTATTCTGCTTATTCTGCTTAGTCTGCTTAATTTGCTGGTTATGATAAACCTAGAGGGAGTAACAAAAAGATACAACAAACAAAGCACGGCTCTTGAAGATATTCATTTGAATGTGGAGCCGGGCGAGTTTGTTTCAATAGTCGGGCAGAGCGGATCCGGAAAAACCACTTTAGTTAAACTTATTATCGCCGAGGAGCGAGCCACCAGTGGAAAAGTTTCAATCGGGGATTGGGATATAACCCGCATTCCGTATCGACATGTGCCGTTGTTGCGCCGTCAAATTGGCGTGATTTTTCAGGATTTCAAATTGCTTGATAAAAAAACCATTTACGAAAATGTCGCTTTTGCTTTACAGGTTTCCGGAGAATCGGGCGCGCGTATCCGCACTGTCATACCGCGTCTGCTGGAGATTGTCGGCTTGCCTCACAAAAAAAACAGTTATCCGCATGAATTGTCCGGCGGAGAACAACAAAGAGTGGCGATTGCCCGAGCGTTGGTGCATAGGCCGAAGATTTTAGTTGCTGATGAACCGACCGGAAATCTTGATTCAATCAACACACAGGAAATAATTGAGATATTGAAAAAAATAAACGAGTTTGGCACCACGGTTGTTTTGGTCACTCATAACCGTGAAGTTGTCAATCAAATGAAAAGAAGAGTGGTAACTTTGGATAAAGGGAGATTGATTTCCGATGTAAAAGAAGGAAAGTATCGTTTATAAATTCACCTAATTCACCTAATTTCTAATTCACCCTGTTAAATAGTTGCAGAGCAAATTTAACAGGGTGAACCTAATAAAATTACTAGTTACGAGTTACTAGTTACGGATTACTCAAAATATATGCGTTCATTATTTAGGGCGATAAAATTCGCGTTTCAGGATATTTTTCGCAATTTCAGTCTTTCTCTGATGACAGTGCTTATTTTGGTTTTAATGCTTTTGTCAGTGAATACTTTGGTGGTGATTAAATTTTTCACTTCACAGGCGACACAATCCATAAAAGACCAAATTGATGTCAGTATTTTTTTCGCGCACACGGCGACTGATGAAGAAATAGCGGAAGTGCAGAGTTTTATAAAATCATTTCCTGAAGTCAGTAATGTTCAGTATTTATCTAAAGAACAAGTGCTGGAAAAATTCAAAGAGCAGTATTCGGATAATGAAAACATTATCGCTTCGCTGGAAGAGTTGGATGAAAATCCGCTCGGCTCAACTATGATCGTAAAAACCAGAAATCCGGGTGATTATAATAAGCTGATAGAAGCGCTCAGCGTGCCGGAATATGAAGATATTGTGGTGGCGAAAACTTTTGTGGATACAGAGCTGGCGATTGAGAGAATTAATAATATTACTACGCAGGTTGAGAGATTCAGCGTGATTTTGACAGGGCTGTTTGGTGTAATTGCGTTTTTGATAATATTCAACACCATCAGGGTGGCGATTTTTACCCAAAGAGTGGAGATAACTATAAAGAAATTGGTGGGGGCGACGAATTGGTTCATCAGGAGCCCGTATATTATAGAGTCTTTTATCTTTACGGCAATAAGCGTGGCGATTACTTACTTTTTGATGAGGTTTGCCGCCGGGCTGATAGACCCTTATGTGGCGGTGGTTTTTAAGAAGGATTGGTTATTGACAAATTACATTTCTTCCAATATAATGATGCTCGTGGGAAGTCAGTTTGTGGTGGTACTATTGCTTACCATATTCTCTAGCTTTTTAGCTATGAGAAGACACCTAAAAGCGTAATAAGCAGAGTAGGCAAATTAAGCAGATTAAGCCAGTTGAACAAATTGCTTATTCTGCTTAATTTGCTTATAGCTTAATTTGCTAAACAATCGGGGATCGTCTAACGGTAGGACTCCAGGTTTTGGTCCTGGCTATCGGGGTTCGAATCCCTGTCCCCGAGCAATACAAAAACAGACCGCAAGGTTTGTTTTTGATTGCGAAGAGAGGACAGGGATGAGAAGTTTATGCCCCGAGGGGTAAATCCCTGTCCCCGAGCGGAGCATAAAAGGGCGAAATTTTCGCCCTTTTTGCGTAGCGATGGGGAAGCGACTAAACTGCTTTAGTCGCGTCAGGGATTCGAAGACCGCAGCGATGTTTTGCGACGCAGGCGGGCGAGCAAAACCGCGAGGGGCGGCCTGCGAAAAATTTTTCGGAAGAAAAATTTATTTGTAGGCGAATCTTTTAACATTCTACTCTGTCCCCGAGCAAATTAAAAAAAACCGCAAAAGGTTTTTTTATGTTTATCTTTTTGCTAATCTTTGATATAGTTAATATACAAAAATCAAACTGTTATGAAAAAATACCACAGAAGAATAATCTATTTTATTTTCGCGGTATTGTTTGGCGCGTTTATGTTTGTATATGGTGGATATGATGATAGTCCGGGCGCGCAACTGATGGGACTGATAGCGGTTATTATCGGTATTGTGGGATTAATAAAGAACAAGAAGCCCTCTTGACAAATCCGATTTTATCTATTAGTATAATTTCATACTCAAGTTGAACCTCGCGAATAGGGAGAACTTGAGAGTACTGGTCTTAATCGGAGACGGCACGGACCGGGGCCTTCCTACCAAGGAGGGCTTTTTTTATTTGATTTATCAAGGCAAAGAGAGTAAAATATAAAGAATAAAATATGCTCAAAAATAGAAGAAATCTTATCATTTTGATCGCCGGGGCGGTTGTTTTGCTTGTCTTGTTTTTTCTTAGAGGACAGGAAGACACTTGGATTTGCGAGGAGAATGGCTGGGTAAAACACGGAATGCCCGATACGCCGATGCCGACCGAACCGTGTGGTGAGGAGTCGGCATTCTGTACAGCGGATGCCAAACTTTGTCCGGATGGTTCTTATGTGGGAAGAGTTGCTCCAAAATGCGATTTTGCGCCTTGCCCGGAAATGAGAAAAATAAAATTATATTATTATAATTACAATTTGGATAAAGATGAGACGGGAAATGTTCAGTGCAGCCGAAATGGCTTGGTAGCTGTGGAAAGAGAAGCTGTTTCGCCGGAAAATTTGATTCAAGACACGATTAAGCTTTTATTGAAAGGGGAGTTGACTGAAGAAGAAAAAGCTCAAGGCATAGCCACCGAATATCCATTGCCGGGTTTTTCTCTGACAGATTTTTCTTTGGAAGACGGAGTTTTAAATCTTACTTTTGACGACCCGAATAACAGATCCGGCGGAGGTTCTTGCCGAGTCGGCGTTCTTTGGTTTCAGATTGAAGCGACAGCCAAACAATTTCCGGAAGTTAAGGAAGTCCATTTTTGGCCGGAGGAACTTTTCCAACCGTAGGGTTGGTAGTGTCATTGCGAGGCCTTCAGGCCGTCGCCCCGCCATAACGGGATAAGTGTTCCCTTACAATCCCGTGACAATTCGTCATCCCGACTCGCCAGCTGGCGGGGAGGGATCTCTTAAATAACGAGATTATCCCGATTTTGTATCGACAAAATCGAGGATCCTCGATCCCGACCTGGTCGGGATCGGGACTACACTCCGCCGACTAAATCGGGACTCGTAATGACAGATATAAATAATATTTTTAAATTAAATTTAGTTAATAATTAATTAATTCATACAATATATGGAGTTTCTAAAAAAATTGGATTTGAAACCGATGAATATTTTAAAAATTACCGGTTTGGCGTTGGCGGCGGTTATTGTCCTGACTTTGGCGTTCAGGCTGATTGGGGCAACTTTTTTCGGATCAGCTTCGCCGTTGGCCGGTTTAAAAAATACCGTCAGCCAAGGCGTTTCTAAAATCAGCGTTGGCGGAGGCGGAAGCTACGGAATGGCGGAAATGGGTTATGCCGTGTCTGACGAAGCGTTTAGTTTATCCGCCCGTAATGTAGGGTCGTCAATTATGCCACCGATTGATAATGGAACGGTAATCGGCGACGACGCGGAAGAATTTGAAGTGAAGCAATACAGCGCCAGCATTGAAACCCGCCATCTGGAAGACACTTGCGATAAAATTTCCGGTTTGAAATCGCGCGAGGATGTGATTTTTGAGAATGCCAATCAATACGAACATAGCTGTAATTACAGTTTTAAAGTAAAAAAAGACAGTGTGGCGGAGATTTTGGCGATAATTGAGGCTTTGAATCCGAAAGATTTAAATGAAAGCACTTTTACTATCAAAAATTTGATTGAAGACTATACCAGCGAAGCGGATATACTGAAGAAAAGATTGGCGTCAATTGAAGAAATTCTTAACGACGCGATAAAGGCTTATGATGACATTAGCCGATTGGCGACCAGAACGCAAGATGTGGAAAGTCTGGCGAAAATTATTGACAGCAAAATAATGATTATTGAAAGATTGACTCAGGAACGCGTCTATATCAATTCCCAGCTGGAAAGAATAGAAAGGTCTAAAGCGGAACAGCTTGACCGCCTGGAGTATGTTTATTTCAATGTCAATGTTTTGGAAAATAAATTCATTGATGGAGAGAATATAAAAGATTCTTGGAAGAACGCGGTTAAATTATTTGTAAGCGAGGTGAATGAAACGGTTCAGGATATAACCGTCAATCTGGTGGCGTTATTGTTCGTGGTCTTGCAATATGTTATTTATTTCTTTATTATATTGGTTATAGTAAAATACGGCTGGAAAATAACCAAAAATTTTTGGAAGAAATAATTGATTAAATAAAAAATGTCTCGTTGTACAGCGAGACATTTTTTATATTTCTTAATAATCAAATATTTTGATTACTAAGGAATTTGCGCGCTTGGAGAACGGCGCGCGCAACCGTATGCTGTGGAATACAGCGATTGAGCTATCAGAGCGAAGCGTGGATTCCGAAGATCAGCATCTTCGGCTGCCAGTCCGCCTTTTCGGAGGCAATTGGCATCCATGATGTGTAGAACGCCAGCTCGTTCAAGAGCTTCAGTTCAACCGCCGGGCCAACGCCATGCGGGCGTCGGTTCTTCAGACCGACTGTGAGCCACCTGTTGACCCTATATCTGAAGTCCAATTGATACCAGATTCCGCTGTCGTCGCCGCGGAAACTGTCATTGTTGACTTCCAGACCGGCAGAGAACGACAGTGCCCCCTCTCCGGTCCATAGCGAGGCCGCGTATCGGGGTTTGAACCCTTCCGGTCCTTGTTCGCCGCCAACATACATGCCCAGCGATACCACTTCGTTCGGCGACCAGGTGGGGCCGGCATAGGCCTCGGCCCAACTCCCCATGACGAGGAAAAAGGCGAAAACGCCATGTTTGTCATCCACCTGGTGACTGATGCCGGCATCGGCATACAGCCATGATTCCAGATCGGCGTAGTTGGTCTCTAGATCCAAGAACCCGGAGGTCTTCTCTTGCGCCGAAGCAAGGGAAGTTGCGGTCATGATGATTAAGACCAGTGCCAGAGTCATCAACTTCTTATTTTTCACTGTGATTTCTCCTGTTTGGTTGTAAACGGCAAATTGGTTTGGTTAGCCGAGTTAATTTATAGCACAAAATTTGATTTTTGTCAAGGTATTGACAAAACGACCGGAGAAAACAGTTAAAATAGTTCTTGTTGGTCTTGTTGACCAATTTCGGCAAACAAACCCGGAGGAAGAAATGGAAAATACAAAAGGGACGGAAGAATTGAGAAAATTGAATGGGGCTATCCGAACTCTCAAAGATAATATGGTGGACTTTGTGCCCGCGGTGAGTATTACCTTGGGTTCGGGGCTTGACTATATGGTTAAGCTTTTGAGCAATTCAAATCATCTTCGTTATCAAAAGATACCATATTGTCCGTTGCCTTCGGCTACCGGGCATCAGGGGCGTTTGTATTGGGGCGAGCTTTGCGGTCTGCCCGTGGCTATGTTGCAGGGTAGAGTCCATTGCAATGAAGAGGATGATGTCCACAGGGTTGTGTTTTTGACTCGCGCTTTAGCCAAGTTAGGCTGTAAGAAGTTTATCTTCACTCACGCCGTCGGCGCGGTTAACAAGAATCTGGAACCCAGAGATATTGTCGCTATTCGCAGTCATGTGGGCTTCAATTGCCCGGATCCGACAGCAGGTTTGGGAATACCGCTTCTCGGGACGGAGTTCACTCCTATGGGGGAGGCCTACAGTTCGCGTCTTTTGGCGCTGGCCAAGAAATGCGCTTTGAAAAGCAATGTTTCGTTGCATTGGGGTGTATCCTATTTCAAGGTAGGCAGGACTTACGAAACCGAAGCTGAAGTGGAGATGATGCGCCGCGCCGGAGCCGATGTGGCCACTATGTCCACTGTTCCCGAAGTTATTGCCGCTGTGCATATGGGCGCCGAGGTGCTGGATCTGGCTCTTGTCACCAACATGGGAGCCGGGTTGGGTTCTGCCGTGCCGTTGTCGCACGATGAAGTCAAAAGTGTTGCCAAACAGATGAAGAAACCTTTTGGCGATCTAATCAAAGAGATAATCAATGAGATGAAAATTCTCTAGCGCTCTTTGTTCTTACCGTCCCGATGAGCTATAAGCGACATCGGGGCGGTTTTTAATTTAAATTTACATCCGCTTGTCAACATGAATGCTTTGTGATAAACTTTTCACAAAGTTACTATAATTAATAAATCTTAATCTATATGAAGAAAATCATTTTTGCCGTCTGCCTGGTAGTGGCAGTATCGTTATCGGTCTATGGAGTGGCAATCGCCTCGCAAACACGCGTGCCGGCCACGGTTGGTCCTTCCGGTCAAACAGTAATAATTCCGGAACACGCGGTTGAAGTCGCTCCGCATGTATTTTATCTTGGGGAAGCGATAGACCCGGCTGACGGGCAAATGGTGCGGGGCTACGCTTTTATGCTAACGGCGGAAGCAAAAACCGACAGCGTAAATAAACCGGCCAAACCGGTTAAACCGGCGGTCAATACTTGTTATGGATTTTTGGCCAGCGGGGCCAAATGGAAAACTGTGGAAAATTGGGTAATGAATTCAAGCAATCCTTTTGCGATGGACGAAATGACAGTTTTTAATTTGTTGGATAGGGGAATCAATAAATGGGAAGATGCGGCTAATGGCGTGGTGGGGGACGGATACGGTAAAAATGTTGTTGGTGCTGGCTCGTTCACAACGGAGATGTTGAATGCCGATGAGACAGCGCCGGATAATATGAATGAAATCTATTTTGGCGAACTTGAGCCGGGCACAATCGGCGTGACGATTGTCTGGGGAGTATTTGGCGGAGCGCCAAAGGCCAGAGAGTTGCGTGAGTGGGATCAGGTTTATAACACTTATTATACTTGGTCAGCGGAAGCGTCGGGAGTACCGGATAAAATGGATTTTGATAATATCGCCACTCATGAACTTGGCCACACGATGGGTTTGGATGATTTGTACACCGATAGTTGCGGACAAGAAACAATGTATGGCTATGGAACGGAAGGCGAAACATACAAACGCGATTTGAACGCGGGAGATGTCGTTGGAATGGCTTCGCTCTATAAATAGTTTTAGATGAAAAATACCCCCGATTAAGCCGGGGGTATTTTTTATTGTGAAATTAGGCCTTTTTTGTTATAATAAAGAAATAAATAATATAATATAATATATGAGTAAAAAAATAATAATGAGTATAATATTCTCCTCCCTGGCCGGTTTGGTTTTGTTGTTTTTATTAATATATAAATTCTTGCCGGTTAATAATATAACGGAACCGCAAGTCAGTATTTCAAATTTTAAAGAATGCGTCGATGCCGGCAATCCGGTGATGGAAAGCTATCCGCGCCAGTGTAGAGCCAACAATCAAACTTTTGTGGAAGATGTGACATTGCCTGAAGAGCCGTTAATCGGCGGAGATACTGATGAAGGAGGTTGTCTGATAGGCGCGGGATATTCTTGGTGCGAGATTAAACAAAAATGTTTGCGCGTGTGGGAAGAACCCTGTGAAGAGGGGACACACACGAGTTTAATTAGAGTTTCTTCACCGGTGGAAAATCAGGAAATAACCAGTCCGTTGACGATTGAAGGCGAAGCGGTGGGGAATTGGTTTTTTGAGGCCAGTTTTCCGGTGGTTTTGGTAAACTGGGACGGTTTGATAATCGCGCAAGGAATTGCGACCGCGCAAAGCGACTGGATGACGACTGATTTTGTGCCGTTTGAAGCGGTTTTGGAGTTTGAAGCTGATACTCAAGTAAGCAACCGTGGCGCTTTGATACTAAAAAAAGACAATCCGTCCGGATTGCCACAATATGATGACGCGCTGGAAATACCTGTCTTATTCAAATAAAAATGGCGTCTGAGGGGGCTGGGGATAACACAATTGCGAATTATTCGCAATTGTGTTATTATGGATATATCATATATATTCTGATTTTGATTATGGAAGAAGCTATAAAAAAATTAAAAGAAGCGAATTATAAATTAACTAAACCTCGTTTAGCGGTTTTGCGGATTTTAGAAAAAAAACATACGCCGATTTCGGCGCGTGAATTATATAAAAAAATCAATTCAATTGATTTAGCCTCTGTTTATCGGGCGCTTAATCTGTTTGAAAGTTTGCATATTGTAAACGCAGAAATAATCAGAGCTGAAAAAATGTATTGTTTGGCGGCTGATTTGCACCATCATATAATATGTGAGAAATGCCATTTGGTTGAAAAAGTTGAATGCCATCATTCTTTTAATAAAATAAAAAATTTTACTAATATTCACCACCGTCTCACATTGACCGGTTTGTGTGATAAATGCCATTAATTTATGGGAACTGTAATAACCTATGCTTTTTTCAGCGTAGGGCTGGTCAGCGTGGTCTCGCTTATAACCGTCTTCGCTTTTTCTTTAAGAATGGAAATTCTTAAAAAGATTTTAATTTATATGGTCAGTTTTTCCGCCGGCGCTTTGTTGGGAGGAGCTTTTATACATCTGATTCCGGAGGCTGTCCACGAAGGAAGTTTTACTGTAAAAATATCCCTTTTTATTTTAAGCGGTATTTTATTTTCTCTTTTATTGGAAAAATTAATTCATTGGCGCCACTGTCATAATCCGAGCCATATTGATGAAAAAGTGCATACTTTCGCTTATATGAATTTATTTGGCGACGGCGTGCATAATTTCATAGATGGTATGATAATCGGCGCGACATATTTAGTAAGCATTCCGGCCGGTTTGGCCGCGACTATCGCGATTATTCTTCATGAAATACCACAAGAGGTGGGGGACTTTGGCGTTTTATTGCATGGCGGTCTTAAGAGGGGAAAAGCGATTATGTTCAATTTTTTGACCGCTCTTACCGCTATACTGGGAACGGCTTTAACGCTTGCGATAGGAACATATTCCGACAATTTGACTTATTTTTTGGTTCCATTCGCGGCCGGCAGTTTTATTTACATCGCTTGTTCCGATTTAATACCGGAATTAAATAAAGAAATATCTGTGAAAAAAAATATAGTTCAGTTTTCTTTTTTGATTTTAGGTATTATTGTAACATCATCAGTCTTGTTGTCGGGGCATGGGCATTCGCATAGCGTTGACGAGGTTCATAATGACGGCGAGAGTATTACAGTTCATCAGGATTAATTGATTATTGAAAAAACCGGCCATCTTTACAATTATGTAAAGATGAGGTAGACTTATTCCGAAACTAAACCAAAGGAGCGTGAAATGCTGGATAGAAGACATGAAGAAAAGATGGCTGAGATTTTGCGGGAAATGGGTATTGGGGACGAAAGTTCCCAAATGGCAAAAGTCCTTATTCATATTGTTGACGAGCATCCGCATCAGCGGAAATTTCATCCGAAAGAAGAGGACGACGGCAATGATTCCGTAAGGTGGGTCGGGCTGATGGTGCGATCATTGGAATCCGGAATGGAAGGCGAAGTCGGTATGGGGCTGTTCAGGAAGCGTTGCTTGAGAACCGCCACCCTTCTCATCAGAGCTATCATGGCTGTTGATCGGAAGCTCTATAATTTCCAATAATAGCAAGATGACAGATTTGGTTTAACTGTTTCATATGACCCCGCGGCGCTTGCGTCCGGGGTCTTTTTTATCTGCGAACTACACCGCGGTCAAACAATTCAACCCGATTCGTCGTCTTGAGCCA
>Ga0208373_1003232_pt1 | contig 16271 bp, 21 predicted proteins | sample RifOxyC2_FD_184036 | JGI IMG/M metagenome (GOLD analysis project Ga0208373, IMG submission 184036) | Soil microbial communities from Rifle, Colorado - Rifle Oxygen_injection C2 (SPAdes) | ecosystem: Environmental > Terrestrial > Deep subsurface > Rock core/Sediment | place: Rifle, Colorado...
TACTTCCTTAAGTTCCGCAATGACAAACACTTTAAACCCCAATTTCCACTTGTGATAATGCTAGTTTTATTGTATACTTCTTATTCTTCGGCTAATATATAAAACAATAGATTTTTTAAAAAAGATAATGTATATATTATATACAAATTATCATCAATTTCGCGCCCGTAGCTCAGCTGGATAGAGCAGAGCCCTTCTAAGGCTAAGGTCGTAGGTTCAAATCCTGCCGGGCGTACCACAAAAATTTACTTGTAAATTTCCTTAATTCTTAATTCTTATTCTTAAGCTTTTTATTTTAGCAATTATTTCTAATTACATGTAAATTTTGAAGATTTAAGAGTTAAGTTGTTTTTGTATTTTTGAGAGAGTTTTGATTCGTTTAAAAAGGCAAAGCTGGCTTGCCAGCCGTAGCTTCAGCGAAGGCTGGTGGGCGCTCAAGGGTTCGAACCTTGGGCCTCCTGGGTGTAAACCAGATGCTCTACCAACTGAGCTAAGCGCCCTTATTTTGCGAATGCAAAGATAACAAAGAAGTAGATGAAACTCAAGCGATTTTTGAATTAAAAAATATTATTTTTATTTTGATCCTTACTTGCAGTTTAAGAATGAAGTTTGGAATTTGAGGTTTTTTTTAATATACTTTATATGCTTTTATTAGATTTTGATGTTTTTAAAAAATCAGAAAATTCATTTTATTGGTATAGGCGGAATTGGTATGAGCGCTTTGGCTTGTTTGATGTTTGAAAAAGGTTTTGAAATCTCTGGATCTGATTTGGTTGATAGTGCGATTTTAAAAAATTTGAGAAAAAAGGGTATTAAAATTTTTTTAAATCAAAAAAGAAAAAATATTGCAGATGATCTTGATTTAGTAATTGCAACTTTAGCTATTGATGATAAGAATGAGGAGATTTTGACGGCAAAAGAAAAAGGTTTAAAAGTTTTGACTTATCCGCAAGCTTTGGGCGAGTTTACAAAAGATTTTGAATTAATAAGCGTTTGTGGAACGCATGGAAAATCAACAGTAACAGCGATGTTGGCTGATATTTTTATAAAAGCCGATCTTGATCCGACTGTACTTTTGGGAACGAAATTAAAAAGTTTAGATGGAAATAATTATAGAGTAGGGAAAAGTAAGTATTTTATTATGGAATCTTGCGAGTATAAAGAAGCTTTTTTGAATTATCATCCATCGGTAATTCTGATTACTAATATTGATCCTGATCATTTAGATTATTATGGGAACGCAGAGAAATATGTTGAGGCGTTTGAAAAATATATTGGAAGATTAAGGAATGGCGGCAAAATAATTTGTAATTCGTATTTGAAGAATAGCCAAAAACATTTTGTGAAATTTGGGGAGGGGGATGATAATGATTATATTTTGCACAATGATGAAATTTGTTTCCGTGAAGGCGACAATTTTCGTGAAAGCGACAATATGAATTATCGCCTTCACGGAAAATTAAATTTACAAATTCCAGGTAAACATAACAGAATTAATGCTCTCTGTGCTTTTGCTTTGGCTCATAGTTTGGGAATAGACGAAAAAATTATTTTGTCAGCTTTAAATAATTTTACTGGTACTTGGCGACGATTGGAATTTAAAGAGAAAATGGTGTCAGGAGCTTTGCTCTATGATGATTACGCTCATCATCCCGCGGAAATTAAAGCCAGTTTGCAGGCCATGCGTGAACTTTATCCAAAAAATAAAATTATTGTTGTGTTTCAGCCACATCAATATTCCCGTACCAAATTTTTCTTAAAAGAATTCGGTAAAAGTTTTGATTTAGCTGATAGGGTTATTATTCCAAATATTTATAAAGTCAGGGATTCAGATGAAGATGTAAAAAGTGTTTCTTCACAAGATTTAGTTGCTGAAATTTCTAAACATCATAAAAATGCAGAATTTGGAGATGGATTTGAAAATACAGCAAAGATTTTGAAGGAGGAAACAAAGAAAAGAGATATAGTCGTGATAATGGGAGCTGGAGATATTGAAAGGTTGCCGGAAATGGTTTTGAAAAAATAATTAAAAAATTATCTATCCCTCAATTTCGCTAATAATCTCAAGATTTCAATATAAAGCCATACCAAAGTTACCATTAGGCCAAAAGCTCCGTACCATTCCATATATTTTGGCAAATTTTGCTCTGCGGCATGTTCGATGAAATCAAAGTCCAGCACCAAATTTAAAGCCGCAACGATTACCACTATCAAACTAAATAATATCCCAAAAGTTCCGCTTTCATGAATAAGCGGTATTTGTATTCCAAAAAATCCAAGTAAAATACTAGCGAGATAAATTACTGCTATTCCTCCAGTTGCCGCAATAATTCCCAGTCGAAAATTTTGCGTGACTGAAATAAGTTTTGATTTATAAGCCATTAGAAGCGCAAATAGTACACCAAAAGTAAGAGCGATCGCTTGCACAACAATTCCAGGATACATCGCTTCAAATGTAGCTGAAATTCCGCCAATAAATAATCCCTCAAGCGCCGCATAAATTGGAGCAGTAATGTAAGCAGTTTCTTTTTTAAAAATAGTAATTAAAGCCATAATAAAACCGCCAAAAGCTCCAAGTAGTAACCAGCCCTGAATTGAAGCTGGGTCCATGGAATTAAAAAATCTTCTCCAAATAAATGTAGCGGTAATAAACGCAATAAAGACAAGAAGACCTGTTTTATTAACAGTGCCGTCAATTGTCATTGTATCACTTCCAGCTTGAGCAATACTGCGAAAAGATTTGTCATTTAAAGCTGGATTTGCAGTTCGAATCATATGACTAAGGATAAAGGATAAAGGAAAAAGGATAAAGAAGAATGGTGAATCACGATTCACGTTAATTATAGCATATTTGTTTTTAGAAAAATTTTAATTTATAAATATCTTCTCATTAAGCCAGTAACAACACCTTGAATTTGTAGCTCTGATTCAGGATAAATATCATTGTATTTTTCATTTTCAGGTCTTAAAAAAATTCTGCCTTCTTTATCTTTCATATATCTTTTAACAGTATTGCCACCGTCAATTAAGGCAATAACAATATCTCCTAGTTTTGGCTCTATTGATCCATCAACAATCACTGTGTCGCCTTCAATAATGCCGATATCGATCATGCTATCGCCTTTAACTTGCAGTAAAAAAGTTTTTGAAATGTCTCGAACCATTGAAATATCAATGTTCATTCTGTCAATTATGTTTTCTTCAGTTATGATAGGACCGCCAGCAGGAATATAACCTAAGACAGGCGCTAAGAAAGTTTTAGCCGCCGCAGTAAGACGTTCTTTCACTTCATCTAACAATTTAATACTTCGAGGGGTGTCGCCTTTTGAAATATAACCCTTTCCGACCAAGGCATTTAAATGTTTGAGTACACTATTATCAGAATTTACGTTCATATACTGTCGAATTTCTTTTAAAGTTGGAGAAGCTCCATTTTCAAATTGATAATCGCGGATGAAAGAAAGAACTTTTTGTTGTTTTTCGGTTAGGTTCATAAGAAAAAAGAAAAAATGATAATAAAGAAAGAAGAATGAACATTTATTACATTAAGTGAGTTTATTCTCACCGTCAAGTGTTTTTGACTTTACAAAATTTAATTTTTTCATTTAAGATAACTTTGTAAAATTTTTTTAACTTTTTTCTTATATATGGCTCAATTGGGTATTCGCGAATATAATGCGAAGAAAATGTTGGCTAAATATTTACCAGAATTTTCAAATCAAAAAGTTAATGGCGACCAAAGAGTGATTTTGCTTTATGAAGGGGTGGATTTTGGATTGATAGAGAGTGAAAATCCTTGGCTTAAAGAAACAAAATTGGTGATGAAACCTGATCAGCTTTTTGGTAAGCGTGGCAAACACGGGCTTGTTTGGTTGAATTTAACTTGGGATGAAGTTAAAAATTTATTTAAAGAAAAAATTAATTCAGAGGCGACGGTGGGGAAAATAAAAGGCAAATTAACTCATTTTATCGTTGAAGCATTTACGCCTCATGAACTTGAATATTACGTCTCAATCACAACAGAAAGAGATGGTGATGTGATAAATTTTTCAATAAATGGTGGTATAGAAATTGAGGCGGTTTGGAATAGTGTAAAAACTGTTAAAATTCCGATTTTGCAGTCAAGGGAAGAATTGAATTTAGATCAGTTAGTTGATGAAATTCCGCAAGCAGAAGAAGTTAAAAATTTTATTAAAGCTTTATATAAAGTTTTTGTTGAGCTCAATTTTACTTTTTTAGAAATTAATCCTTTTACTTTTGTTGATGGGAAAGTTTTACCTTTAGACTGTGTGGCAAAACTTGATAATACCGGACTTTTTGAGTCAGGACGGTATTGGGGAGATGTTGATTTTCCAAAATCATTCGGTTTGCAATCAAGTAAGGAAGAAGAATATATCGAATCTTTGGATGCTAAGACCGGGGCATCTTTGAAATTAACAATTTTAAATCCTGATGGAGCAATTTGGCCAATGGTGGCTGGGGGAGGGGCGAGCGTTATTTATGCTGATACCGTGGCTGATTTAGGGTTTGGAAAAGAATTAGCTTGTTATGGAGAATATAGTGGTGGACCTTCGACTGAAGAAACAAAAGCTTACGCCGAGACAATTTTGGATTTGATGACTAGAAGACCCCATCCTGAAAATAAGCAAAAAGTTTTATTAATTGGAGGCGGAATTGCTAATTTTACTGATGTTGCTAAAACTTTCAAAGGAATTGTGTTAGCTTTTGAAGAATACGCAGAAAAATTAAAAAAACAGCATGTAAAAATTTATGTTCGACGTGGTGGGCCAAATTACAAGGAAGGTTTAAAGCAGATTAAGTCATCAGCGGATCGTTTAGGACTTGATATGGAAGTTTACGGACCAGAAACGCATATGACAAAGATTGTAGCGATGGCGCTACAGTCCAATTGATGATATAGAAGATTTTTCTAAAAATTTAGTTAAAAATATTAACTCATTAAATTTTTGTCAGATTTATTAAAATCTTTCCATGCTCTCATCAGTTCCTCATCAAAACTAATCAATTCTAAATTGTGATTTTTGGCGATAATTAGGAGTGATAGGTCTACCATGGATAATTTTTTATTAGAATATGGAAAGTTATCAATTGTTTGGTTAAATTCTTCGTCTGATAAATTAAAAATACTAATTTGTTCGTTTTCTACAATAAATTTAAGGGCTTTTTGAGCTATATCTTTATCTTCTTTTAATAATAAAATTGTGCCGATTTCAAATAAACAATGTTCGGTTAAAATAAAATTTTCTAAAGATGATAATATTATATTTGCTTTTTTGAAATTCAGTTCTTCTTTGCGAAAGTAAGCAATGAGTATATTGGAATCTAAAATATATTTTGTCTTAAGCTCCATAAAGTATTTGATCAATTTTATTAACTAAATTACGCTCTTTTTTGTTTTTAGAGCTAAATTGGACTTTTTTTAAATCTTCCAAAGTATATTTTCCTTTTTTGTTAATATTTCGTATGTCATTATCTTTAATAAAAGGTTTATATTTAAGTTCATTGTCAATAATTTCAACTTCAAAAAATAAGACCTCAGGATGTTGATTCCTGTATTCTTTTGGCACAGATATTTGACCGCTTTTTTGGGATAATTTTACTATATCCATAATTTTGTATTATTGTGAATTTGTATTTCACAAATATTGTATAATACAATTTAAGAAAAAACAAGACGTTGGGAGAATTTTATTTTCTATCTATTTTCATACACTTCTTCTCTTTTTCCTAAAAGATTTACTAGATATATTTCATTTAAGGATTCTATAGGCACGCTTTCAATAGGGAAATAAATTAATGGATCAACTAATAGGAATTGTTTTTGATTGGTTGTTTTATCTAGTTTGGTAATGTGATATTCAAGATGCAGATGAGAACCGGTAGTGTATGGACCAGCACCTTTTGTACCTGGCATGCCTCCGCTTAAACCTACTAAATCGCCTTGAGCAACAATGTCTCCTTTTTTTACAAAAGTTTCAGAAACATGTCCCAAAACAACACTGTTCCCATTTTCATCAGTAATAATAATTTTATGATAAGCGTAATATTTCGGATTGTCTTCTGAGATATTGTATCCATTGGCATAAGTGATAATACCGGTCATTGGTGATAAAAGAGGACTGCTTTGAGGTACTCTAATATCAGTTCCTGTATGATTGCCAATACTTGATTTAAAAGGATAGTTTGGATCGTTAAAAAGAGCTGTTATGCCTCTATACGGCGATACAGGCCAGATTAAATCCATATCAGAGCTAGGAGTTAGCGCCTGAAATTTTTCGCGGATTTCATAAGCAAATTCAATGTCAATATCGCTTGTGTATTTATATCTATCTAAATCTTCATTTAATAATTGTAAAGTTTTAAATAAAATTTCAGTTTCTTTTATTATTTGATCTTCTTCTTTTTTGGCAAAATTAAGACGCTCTTCAAAAACAAATTTTTCTTTTTTTGTGCTTTCTAAAGTTTTTTCTTTTGCTTTCTTTAAGGCTTCTAAATTTTGTTTTTCGTCATCTGATATTGTTTTGGTTTGTTTTAAATCTTCTTTTTTTGCTTTTAAATCTTCTTTGAGATATAAAAGCGCGTCTTGATTAATTTTTAACTTTTTTAAAACTTGTTCGGAAGTTTCTTGAAATACTCCTAGATAAGTTATTTCCTGATCAAATTCAGACATGCTTTTATTCGAAAGCAGAGCTTTTAACGGACTTTTGTTATTAAGAGAATCTGCTTGAGAATCATATGATGAGTAAATTAAATTCAGGATTTCGGACATAAAATCTTTTTGATTTTTTAACTCTATTTCTTTGATATCAATTTTTTCATTAATTAAAAGGATTTTAGTCTCTTTTTCCGTGATTTGTTTATTTAGGCTGGCAATGATAGTTTCTTTTGCGCCTATTTCAGAATCGTAATAATCAATTAAATCGCTGAGTTTAGTTATTTCTTTATCTAAAATATTTAATTTCTCTTTTGTGGCATCTACAGTTTCATTTTTATTCTTTAATTTTAGTTTGTTTGCTTGAATGGCTTCTTTGATTTTTTGTAAAGCTTTAAGCTGTTGTTGAATTAATTGTTCCATTTTGTCATCTTCTTCATTTTGTTCTCCATCATTTTTTTGTTGTTCGAAAATGCTTTTAAAATTTTCGTTATTTTGTTCTGCAAAAACAGGATAAATAAAACCAATATTTATTAAAATAATAATAATCAGCGATGAAATAACATATTTTTTCATTTTTTATTCTTAACTATATATTTAAAATCTTTCTATTTTATCATAAAAATGGAGATAACTTAATTTAAATACCTAGATTTTATAAAAAAACCTTGTAAAAACATAAAATATCGCCTAAAATCTCAAAGCAAATTTGAATTTTTCCCTAAATTTTTCATTTTTCATTTTTTATTTTCATTTTTCATTTTTTTATATGGCTCATAAGAAGGCTGGTGGTTCGAGTAAAAATGGTCGAAAATCCAATGCTAAACGTCGTGGAGTGAAACTTTTCGGTGGAGAATCTGCGAAAGCTGGCAGTATCATAGTACGTCAAAAAGGGACGAAATATTTTCCTGGCGAGAATGTGATGATGGGCAGAGATTTTACCTTATTTGCGATTAAAGAAGGTCAGGTCTATTTTAAAGAGAAGAAACAAAAAAAATATGATGGAAGAGTGTTTATTAATACATTTGCTTGCGTAGGAACTGTTTGATCTACCATTGCTCTTAATTGATGCTATACTAAGTATAGTTAATTTTTTTGTTGAAAATATTTTTTTTCAATCTAATAACTAACAGCTAATTAATGTCACTTGAAGAATTTGGTTTAGACGGTTCACAGGATGCGATTAGTGGTGAAGCGCTGGAGAAACTTGCTGAACAGTTAAGAGAGAATTCTGCTCATATTAAAGCTTTACGAAAAGAGGAGAAAAAACAGCGAGCCAAAGATAATAAGTTGGTAACAATTTTGATGAGGTTTGTGAAATCCTGCAAAAGAGATGATTTGGTGGCTTTGATAGCTAGGCTTTTAAGTGATAATGTGCCGGCTAGTTTTATTTTGGCGATAATTTTGCTTGGCAACGATGACATACAGGCAGAATTAGGAATAAAATTGCAATTACCAGCTGGAATTGATTTCAATCAAGATCATGAACTTCAAGAATTTGATGAGGAACATAAAAAGCCAATTATTTCGCCAGCGCAGAAAATTATTTTAAATATATGGACAGAAAGTATTATTATGTCAGCCCTTGAGAATCCGTATAAGATTTTGCGTACAGTTCGAGATCCGGAAGAGAAAGTTAAATCTAGCGCTATACAATTAACAGCATTTATAATTCGCGATTATTTTGAGCAGGAAAAAATAGAGATGGAATTTGAACAAATCAAACCTTTTGCAGAAATAACATTGAATCGGGTTTTTGTAGAAGTGAGTAAAAGGCTTGCGCAGAAGCAGATCGAGGAGGGAGAATAATTTTTATTTTTTAAAAATTACTTGTCTGTCCAGTTTCAATATCTAAAATCGTATCGTAGGGGCTTCTAAGATATTTTAGGGTTATATTTGCTTGTTTGGAGTAATAATAATCAACTGGAACGCCCGCGCCTACTCCGATCGGATCAGTTTCTATGATTATTAAATCTGAAAATAAATTTAAAGTTTCTTGGCCTTTGCCGTCAATTTGTATGTTTTGGTTGGCTTTTGAAATTATTTCATCAAGGTTTGAACTATCAACTGTTCCTTCTTTAACATAAGTTAAACTAGCAATTATTTTATTAATCTCTTCCAGAAATTGATTTTGCAGGGAGCCTTTTCCGAATTCTATAAATAAAATTAAGATTTTATTGTTAGGAAGATATAAATATTGTTCTTGAGAATAGGTATCATTATTTTCAAAAGTTCGAATTAAATTTGGAATTTCTGTATTTAAGTCCTGTTTGCAATTATTTGTGCAATAGATTTTCTCTAAATCTCCAAAAAGTTTTTCTTTAGTTAGATTTTCTTCATTTTCAATTAAAACAATTTTTAAATAAGCGCTTAATTGGCTTAAATTTTGATAATAAATTTGCGAATTTGTGGTGTCTTTTTGCCAAATAATAATTTCATTGGTTTTTTCAATTAATGTCCAATCATTAGGATATTTAAGTTGAAAATTTAATTTGGCCATTTCCAGTTTCGGCCAGTTAAGTGAGATATCGAAATTTTCTAAATTATTTTCTTTGATATAGGCAATTCGATAAATTATTTCAAATAAATCGCCACGAGTCAGTTCTTTTTCTGGATGAAGTAGGCCGTCTATTTGAAGTAGGATAAAGTTTTTTTCAAGAGCAAAATTGGTATAAGGTTCATACCATTGCTGATTCTCAGTTTTTTCAGTAACGCTAAATTCGAAAGCCAGTAAGCTGATTTTGAGTGCTTCAGCTAGTGATATTGTGTTTTCCGGTTTAAATGTTTTGTCAGGATAGCCCTGAATAAGATTTTGATCTACAGCTGTTTGTACGTATTCATAAAACCAGTCAGATTCAGATAGATCTAAAAATTGAGAATTGAGAGTTGAGATGTTTGATTCAAATGTTGTGTTGTTACTTTGGTTTTCCGTTGTGAGCTGTGCGTTATACGCATTTGAGGATTCTAAAATTACTTTTAGGGCTTCGGCGCGGTTAATGGCTTTGTCTGGTTTGACTGTGCCGTCTTCATATCCTTGAATAATGCCTTTTTCTTCTAAATATTTGATAGCTGAATAATTTTGATGATTTTCCGTGAGATCGGTAAAGGCAAAAATTGATGATGTTTGAACCGCAATTAGCAATAAAAAAATTAAGACGCAAAGAATTTTTTTAAATTTTTTCATTTTTTAGAAAAATGTCCTTTAATAGTTTGATAAAATTTATAAATAGCAAAGATAAAAACTAACGCGCTTAACCATTGACTGATTGTTAATTCATAAAAGCGCGGATCAATAACTCTTAAATCTTGAGCGCGGAAAAAATCTAATAAAAATCTAGTGAAGCTGTAGTAAATTAGAAAAATGTAGGCAATTTGTCCGGTTTTTGGAAATTTTTTACGCAGACTCCAAAGAAGCAGGAAAGTGATTAAACCGTTTAAAGATAAATATGCCGAGACTTCATGACGTAAAATGTTATCGTTTAGTAGAGTTGATCCAAATGGGAACCAATGTACTGGCGAACCGATATGATCGCCAATTAAAAAACATCCGATTCGTCCAAAGAAAATACCAATTGCAAAACCCGGAGCCATGATGTCAGCGATTTGCCAAAAATTTTTGTTTTTAATTTTGGAATATATATATATTGTTAAAATCGCGGCAAAAATTCCGCCGTAAAAAACTAGGCCACCTTCCCAGATTTTGAAAATATCAAGCAGATTTGATGAATAATTTTGCCAAAATAAAATAACATAAAGGAGTCGACTGCCAATCACAGATGAAATAATTATCCAAGTGAAAAGGTTGATAATCTCGTCAGGATTTTGTTTTTTCCTTTTAGCTTCTTTGGTAGCAATGAATAATCCAACCAGCATGCCGATAGCCACCATTAATCCCCAGATTTTGATAGAAAAGTGGCCATAGATTGGGATTTCGGTAAGTTTAGTGAAAGTCATTGATATAATTGGTAATGGGGGATAGGTAATTGGTCTTAAATTTAAGTCAATAATACTAAGTACTATCATGATGTATACTCAATTGTTTGATTAGGAGTACAATTATGCAAATTTTAATTTAAGTTCTGTTTTGCCTAAAGCTAAAAAAATTCTTGTTATAATATCAATACCAGCTGAAACTTGAGCGTGTTCAATTCTGCTAATTACAGCAGGAGTTGTTTCTGCTTTTTCAGCAAGATCAGCCATAGAAAGAGATTGATAAGTTCTTTCTTTGTGAATCGCTTCCGCTAGTCTAATTCTAGCTTTTGCATCTTCTAAATATATTTTTGCTTTTGGATGCTTTTCTGCTTCTGTGAATATATTACTGTATTTTTTAGTTTTCATAATTTTATATATTTAAAGGAATGTAAACTATGTCTTTTAAAAAATTTAATTTGAAATTTTCTACTTGATCTAAAATTTTTTCTATCATTTTATCTACCTTTTGTTTTTTGCCTTTTTCGTATAATTTTGGTTTATCGAAAGCATTTAGGAAAATAATTTGTTTGTCTATTTTTGTGAAAAATGCAATTCTGATAAGTTTATCTGATTCTTTTATTTTTAGAATACCAATTTCTCTATTCTTATATTTTTGAACAATAGGAGGTAAATCATATTTGCCATTATTTGTGAATAAATATTCTAAATGCGCTTTAATATTCATTATTTTTTTCACTTTCTTTCTCTTTTTTTCCTCAGAATCAGTTTTTTCAATAGCGTATTTTTCAAGGTATTCTAGAAAAGGAGATTCAAGTTCTCCTTTATTATTTTTAAATGCGTAACAAAATAAGTCCATGGGTTATTATATATTATCTTATAAGATAATGCAATTCTTTTTTAAATTCCAGCAATCAAGTCTATTTCAATCAGGGCATCTTTTGGTAATTTAGCCACTTCTATTGTGGATCTGGCTGGTTTGTTTTTTTGAAAAAATTGACTGTAAATTTCGTTAACAATTGGGAAATCAGACATGTTTTTGAGATAAATAGTGGTTTTGATAACTTTCTCCATTGAGGAATTAGCCTCTTCTATAATAGCAGTTAGATTTTTTAAGACTTGCTCAGTTTGCTTCTTAACGTCGCCTTTTATCATTTCCATTGTTTTAGGGTCCAAAGCAATCTGACCTGAGCAGAAAATGAGGTCGCCATGGATGATGGCTTGAGAGTAGGGTCCGATTGGTCTTGGCGCATTTTTGGTTTGGATGGGAAACATAAAGAAATGAAAAATGAAAGATGCCAGCCCGACACTGTTCTGGCGGGAAAGATGAAAAATTAAATGTTTTTAAGCTTATTTACCATAATTTGAGTTTTCTGTTGTGTCAAATTTGACTTACAAAAAAAATTGATTTATATTTTGGTCTTATTTAATTTTTAAATTTTTAAATATGGTAGAATTGAAGGACGTAGACAGAATAGTAATAGTTAATGATCCTGTTTCAGCCGATGATCTCGGGTCAGGTTTAAAAGTGCGAGATGAGGTTGCTGAACAGATAAGAGAACTTATTTTGCAAACATTAAAGTTTTGTGAGGTAGGGGAAAGAATTGTCTCACTATCAGCTTCTTCCGTGTTTCGTTCTAGTGCTTTTGAGGCTAGCACTTTTTTTGATCAAACTTTTGATGCTTTAGGCCTAACTTCTCTAAACATATTAGATATTTTAAATGTAGCAAAAAGACAATTTGATTTAAGAATTTCACGTGAGGATGGTAGAAGAATGTCTTCAGACATGACTGTTAATGATGTTATAGAATTTGTTAAAGAAGCTGTGGCTAAAAATTCTTAAACTGAACGTACCAGAAGTGGTTTTTCGAAATTATACTTTATTAAGGAATAATTTGCGAAACCTAATTAATTAAATTATTCATAATCTCTTTCAGAAGTATTAAATAAATATGATAAAAAAAGCAGTTTTAAAATAAGAGCTGGTTTATATGCTGGTCTACCTAATTCTGCTTTTCCTTTATATACTTTTATGAGTTTTTCATTCCACATTTCTTCAAAATTAAAATATTTATCAAGTTCTTTAAGAAATCTATTTGTATGTTGAAGAGCGGAATTTATTAAAAAATCCTGACAAAATAAATTTTGTCCTGTCTTTTTGAAATATTGTGGCATAAATAAATGTTTTAAAAAGCATTTGTATTATGCCAGAAACCTAGCTCCAGTGCTATATATTTTTATGTTTTTTATCCTCTTTTCGCAAGCCTCTTTTTTCAACAGTCTCTTAAATTGTAATGGAAAAAGTTTCTAAAATTTGATATAATTATATTCTAAATTTATTAAAATTTTTATTATGGTAGTGTCAGAAGTAGATTTGAGAGATGTTGATTTCGGAGTGTTGATTGAGGTTGCTAAAGCAGTGGATTGTTATAGCTTATTAGATGTTGACTTAAGTAGAGGAATTACTGAAGAAGTGAGAGCAGGTGTGTCGGCATTATTAGAATCAGGAGAGTTAAAGCTTGAAGATATTGAATTGGCTAGAAAAGAGAGTTGTCGTGGAGAATTTGCAGGATTAACAGGATGTTTTTATGTTATGAGTAAAGGAAGAATAACTTCTATTAGAATGTATGGAAGAAAATTAAAAATTGGCGATAAAGGCAAAACTCAATTCAAAGAAGGTCATATTAAGGCTCAAGGAGATTTTGATTCAGGTCAAGAGGTAAAAATTATTGGATTCCGTTTCCCTTTTAGAAATAATTCGGTTGATAATATTGTTATAGTTGAAAATAAAGAAGGGCGCCAGATTGCAATTAAATTATGGGAGTTTATTGATTATAAACATGATGATTGCCGATAGCTAGTAAAATTGCTATTTTTTTATTCTTGTTAAATTGAAAAATAATTCTATAGCTATAATTAACAGAAAAACTCATTCTGTCTTTTAGCCTGCCTTTGAGTTTGTGTACTTTTAAAGATTTATGATTTTTGAATGATTTAAAAAGTTCGATTTTTTCTTTCGTTTCTTCTTGTAAATTTAGGTGCAGTTTTTTATATTGCTTGATGAATGTTGGAGTATAGAAAATTTTTATCATTAAATTATTTGGCTGAGTTGGTCAAGATCGCCCTGCAAAATTTTACCTTCTTTTACTTCTTGTTCAGATTGCAAAACGGCTAATACTGCTAAATCCTCTAAATATTTTTCTAGTGCTGTTCTGGCAAGATCTGCTTTGGATGAAGAGATGCCGAGCTCAATGACTGAATTAATTCTTATTTCTAATTCTGGAGTTAAGGGAACTGATAAAGTACTCATGAATTTAAATATTAAAGTTTCATATGAAATTATCATATTATAATATAGTAAATTTTGCAAATGTTTTTTTGATAAAAAGTATGCTAAACTTTAATTACTTATATATTTTTTAATATGCCGTTTGAATTTTCTATTATTATCCCGACTTATAATCGCTCAGAAATTTTGCTGAAAACTTTGGAGTCGCTTCGTGAGCAGAGTTTATCTAAGGAGGATTTTGAGGTAATTATAGTCAATGATGGGAGTAGTGATGATACTGAAATGCAGGTTGAAAATTTTGAGAAAAAGTATAAGAGTTTGAATTTGAAGTATTTTTATCAAAAAAATTCAGGACAGGGGATTGCTCGTAATTTTGGCATTTCAAAATCAAAAGGACGAATTATTGTTTTTATTGGGGATGATATTATTTTGGATAGAAATTTTTTAGCTGAACATTTGAAAACCCATCAAGAACATAGCTCAGGGAATCATGCGGTTTTGGGGTTAATTAAATGGCATCCGGAATTAGAAGTTACGCCTTTTATGGATTGGTTGACTAATGGTTCAAGTATTTTTGGGAAATTCGGGGGGCATCAATTTGCTTTTGAAAAGCTTGAAGGTAAAAATTCAGCTGATTTTAATTTTTTCTATACTGCAAATATTTCATTAAAACGTGAGATGATTGAAAAAAAAGAAGATCAGTTTGATTCAGATTTTGGATCATATGGTTGGGAAGATGTTGAGCTTGGTTATCGTTTGCAACAGAAATACGGACTTAAAATTTTTTATAATCCAAAAGCAATCGGATATCATTATCATCAGATGAATGAAAAAGATTTAACTCGCAGAATGGAAATGATTGGAAAGTCTGCGCATATTATTCACGCTAAGCATCCGGAATTAAAAAAGATGCCGGGATTTTTGAAAAAATTATGTTTTCGAATTCTAGGATCATGGCTATCTTTAGCTGTAATTTGGTTAGTAAATAGGCTTGCGAATCAAAAATATCGGGCATTTTGGTATTATGCGTTGTCGAAGAGAGGGTTTATGAAGGGAATTGGTAATAGACTTACTGCGCAATAATATTTCTACTGCAATTTTCAGATTTTGGCTACGGCTTTGTAAAAATTTTTCAACATATAATGCCGTATATGCTGAAAAATTTTTACTTTGCCTCGCTCAAAATCTGAAAATTTCGTTACGAAAATTATTACGCAGTAAGTCTAATATAAATTTTTAATTATTTTTTTATGGCGCGGTTTGAAGAAATAAAACAGACTCCAGAAATTGCTAATTCTTTAAGTCAAGAGTTGGATATTTTAAAAAATACAAAAAAAGAAATGATTGTTTTGTGCAATAAGGAAGTTGAAACGGATGAGGATAGAAAAGCTTTTGATGACTTTAAAAAATTGGTTAATTATTTGAATGATATGAATATTGTAATTGATTTGTTTCAGAAATTTACTGATGAGTTTTATGAAAAAGGAGTGTCTGTTTTTGAATGGACAGTGGAGGTAGCTTTGAAATTTGATTTAAAGGATTTGAGTAGATTTGGCATTTCTCAAAAAGTTATTGAAGGTGTTAAAAACGCTCAAAATGGTAGACCGGCTTATGAAGTTTTGGATAGTTCTGATCAATGGATAAAAAAAGAAATTGATATAATTTTTGATCGGTATGTTAATATTGAAGAGGAATATTTAGCACAGAGAATTAAGAAAAATTTTGGAAAATTATTAGAGCAAGGATATAGTTTTGGCGTAATGGAGCCGAAAGATGAGACTTGGTACTATCGTTTTGTTAGAGTGAATGGAGATAGGAAGGTTGAGAGTGTTTTTGTTAGATTGCGCGATTCAGAAATTGTTAATATAGAAAGTGTGAATTTAAAGAGTGTGAGGCAAAAACCAAAGCAAAAATCGATTGAACTTGAAAAATATGAAAGCGCAAAAGCAAAATTATTGAAAATAGAAGATTTAAATTTGGGAATGTATTCGCGGGAAAGTTCTTTTGGTCAAGATTATATTTTAAGTGCTATGTTTTTAGAAATATGGACGTTGTATGAAAAAACATATAATGAGCCGTTAAAAGAAGATTTTTTTTATGATTTAGGGGCTGTAAATCAGTCGGAATCAAGAGCGATTTTTGATTTATTTAGTTCAGGACATTTCCGGTTTACAGTTAAGCATGATAATTCGCCTCAAAGACAAACAAATTTCCCTTTTAATGAACAACGAAGCAGAGAGATTAGAGATAAGCTTTTGAAAATTGCTGGAGAATCAGTTCTCTATACTCCTACGCTTTAATAATTTAAAATTGTATAATGCTACGTAGCTTTATAATATTGTTTATTTACCTTATAAAATAAATAATTAAGCTTCGGAG
>Ga0208373_1003238_pt1 | contig 16246 bp, 13 predicted proteins | sample RifOxyC2_FD_184036 | JGI IMG/M metagenome (GOLD analysis project Ga0208373, IMG submission 184036) | Soil microbial communities from Rifle, Colorado - Rifle Oxygen_injection C2 (SPAdes) | ecosystem: Environmental > Terrestrial > Deep subsurface > Rock core/Sediment | place: Rifle, Colorado...
GAGTCTGTTCAAGCATGCAATTATTAAGGGAGACAAATATAATATGTTATCAACTTTACGTTTTAAGCTTTTTAACATCGGTTCTTATATAACGAAAAATGGGAACTCGAAAATTTTGAAATTATGTTTGGCTCCAAAGCGGCGACAATGGTTTTTAGGTCTTTGGGATAATTCCAGGCATTTTTCATTGCCTGTATCTTATACATAATTTTTCTAATGAAAAATCTGGGATAAATCAATCAAATGAAAAAAATTTTAATCATTGAAGATGAAATTCCTGTTCTCGAAAATCTTGCGGAACTTATCGAAGAAGTTCCCGAATATACTGTACTGACCGCAAGCGATGGAATCAAGGGACTCGAACTTGCAATGGAGCATATCCCGGACCTAATTCTATGTGATATTATGATGCCGGAAATAGATGGCTATGAGGTACTTAGTACAATCAAGAAAAATGAAGCAACATCAACTATTCCGTTCATCTTTCTGACTGCAAGGTCCGAAAAGGAAGACATGAGGCATGGTATGGAACTTGGTGCGGACGATTTTCTCACAAAACCATTCACTTACAAAGAGGTCTTCAAAGCTATTGACAGCAGGCTCTCAAAAACCGAACAGATTATGAGTAAATCAGAAAAGCAATTAAACGAACTTAGAATCAACCTTGCTACTACTCTTCCGCATGAACTGAGAACACCATTGAACGGTATTCTGGCATCAGCACATTTATTAATCGAACATTTTGATAATATGGATTTGACCGAGGTGAAACAGGTTCATAATAGCATTTATGCATCCGCAAAAAGATTGAACAGGCTTATTACAAACTACCTTACATTTGCCGATTTAGAGCTACTGTTTAAAGATAAACAAAAACTTCAATCACTGAAATCTAATTCTATAGTTGATTCACCTGAACCGATTATAAAAGATATAGCACAAAACTTAGCTGCAAATTATAAAAGGAGCGATGACCTCAAAGTTGTACTATCAAATAATCCAATCAATATAACTCAGGAACATTTGTATAAAATTTGTGAAGAGCTTTTTGATAATGCTTTAAAATTTTCAGAAGAGAATAAATCCATTTATGTTACATCAACAATTAACAACGAATATTATATTTTAAAAATAAAAGACTTAGGAATCGGACTAACACCGGAGCAAATCTCAAAAATCGGTGCTTATGTTCAATTCGACCGCAAGCTGCATGAACAGCAGGGTTCAGGATTAGGATTAATCATTGTGAAAAGAATTTTACAAGTTTATGACGGCTATCTCGAAATAGAAAGCGAACCCGTAAAACATACTGAAATAAGGGTATATATGAGATTGAGTAAATAAGACTTTGATTAATACTCATTCAAACAAATTTCCTCTATTTATTATTTTATTCGGGTCAAATACATTTTTAATTTTCTTCATTGCCTCGATTGCGTTGTCACCAAACATTTTGTAGAAATATTTTCTTTTGAGTTTACCTATGCCGTGTTCTGCTGATACTGTGCCTCCAAGCCTCAAAGCTTTATCAATACATTCATCATAAAAGAGATAACCATTCTTTACTTCTGCTTCAGTTTTCACAATTACATTAGCATGGAAATGACTGTTGCCAATATGTCCCCAGATATAATGATGCAAATTGTAATACTTGAGTCTTTCAACGATATATTTATAATACAACTCGACATATTCATCCGGGACCGCTGTGTCAGTGCCGATTTTCAATGTGTTATTGTTAACAATGATTTCAAATACTTTTTGAGGCAATGCATGACGGAATTCTCTGAGCAAATTATGTTCTTTAGGACTTGTTGCTGTCCAGGTATTATCTCCAAGTTCGGTGAACTCAGAAATTGTATTATACCATACTTCCATCACTTCAGATTCTTTTTCGGAAAAATATTCCTGCTCAAACCAAATAGCACCCACTGCCCTTTCCGGAATCTGAGCATAAACCTCTTTCAGCAACTTCAGAGAATTATTATCAAAGAACTCGACTGTCCTCGCATCTATAAGGCTTTCCCCCTTTTTCAAAGGGGGATAAAGGGGGATTTCATTCCCCTCTAGAGAGGGGATAAAGGGGTGTGTATTATACCTATACCTCCTACTCCCCTCTCTCACTCTATTGACAAACCCAAACAGTTTTTCCAAATTATCAAAGAAAGCAATACCACCGAGAACATTTTCAGGCATAGAATCGAGTTTCAATGTAATTTCTGTTACGATTCCAAGTGTTCCTTCACATCCAATAAATAAATCTATAGCATCCATACCGGGTATGATGTAATAACCTGCGGCATGTTTAACTTCCGGCATTTTCAAATCAAGTAATTCAATATTATATATTTTTCCGTTGATTGATTTTATTTCCAGCAGATTCTCTATTGCAAAGGTCTCTCCCCTGTTCAGTTCAAGCTCTTCACCATCAGCAAGAATTACTTTCAACTTCGTTACATAATCCCTTGTTGGTCCATATTTGAAAGTTCTCGACCCCGATGCATTTGTAGCAATGTTACCTCCAATTGAAGCATTCTTTTCGGTTGGATTAACGGGATAAAACAATCCATGATTTGACAGTTCTTCCTCCATTTCAACAAGTAATAATCCCGGCTGTACAGTTACTAATTTATTTTGTTCGTCTATTGAAATAACTTTATTCATACTTTCGGTTGAGATGATAACACCGGCTTCAGGCACTCTCCCGCCTGTCAAACCTGTTCCTGCACCTGAAATTGTAATTGGTATCTTTTCAGAATTACATTTCCTGACACATTCTTTCAATTCATCTATTGTCTCAGGAACATATAATACGTCTGCATTCCCTGTGTAGTTTGAGGCATCGGTGAGATATTGCTCAAACATTTCTTTTTCTTTTTTTATTATCATTTTTTATATCTTTACTTTTTTCTTTTCGATTGAATTTAAAAATTTAATGAAAAATTATTCAAAAATATTTATATATACAATAATAACATTTTTTTGTTTTAATGGAATTTATTCGCAGGATAAATTTCCAAATAAAAATGAAGTAATCGCAATTTATCCTCAGCTTGGTTATAGTATAAATTTATTTTCGACCGATTTCTCGCAATTTCAGGGTTCTGTTGATTGCGGCATATTCAAAAGCGGCTATGGCTCAGGTTTGATGGGCTTATTGGGAATAGAGTTTAAATATAACAACAAAATCAGTTTTTCTTTAGCCGGTGGATATGTTGACCGCAGCGGTTTGTTTTCAATTGAAAATACACTTCCTGTACGTGATGACATTAATTCAGGAAACGTTGAATTTGTAACTACCGAAAATAAACTTTCAGCAGGCTTGGGATATGTAGAAATCCAGCCAGATATGAGATATCTTTTATCTGATAAATTTCTAAATGGGCCTCTAAGGCTAGTATTTGCTCCAAGGATTTCTTTTCCTGTTAATAGTACATTTCTGCAAACTGAAAAAATATTATCACCTGATAACGCAACTTTTAAAGCGAATGGGAAGAAAGAAAGAGAGATTGCATCGGGAAAAATTGAGACAATCACACCTTTCAATTATGGTATTTCAATTGGATTCGAGAATATGCTTAACATCGGCAGAGGAAATTATATCACACAGCAAATATTATTTGATTATAATTTCCCCAATGTAACAAAAGATGCTAACTGGAAAACATTCGGCATCCGTTTTATAGCAGGATTGAGGTATTCTATACAAAAAGAAGTTAAACAACCAATAACTCCCCCGCTTCTTCCTTTACCCATGCCTGATACAACAATTATTGTTGAAAAAAAGAAGGACTCTATTCCTCCAATGATTGATGTTGAAATTACAGGCATTGATGCATACATTTATAAAGGTAGTTACCTGATGGCAACTCTTCCATTGGTCAATGCAATATTTTTTGCGAAAAATTCATCTGTACTGCCTGCAAAATATATACTCAGTACTGTCAAACTACCATCTTTTATCGAAGGTGATGCTGTCGGACTTCATAAATATATTATTCCGAGAATAATTTCTATTATGGAAAAAAATCCCGATTCAAAACTCATCCTTGCAGGTGCTACATCAGGAAAAGAAAACGAACCCGATGGATTGAAAATTGCAAATGAAAGAGCAGATACTGTCTATTCTGAATTTATGAAATCCATTGTAGGGGTTCAAAATATTGAACACCTACATTTGGAAAAAAGGTTGAGAAAAACATCCTCGATTTATCCGAAGTTCCCATCAAATCAGGATTACGAAAAAGGTGTAGATGAGAATCAGAGAGTGGATTTATTCGTTGAAAAAGCTCCGTTGCAGGAATATGTTTCTCTATTGAAGTTCGCAGAAATCAGAGGCACTGTAAAAATAAATGTTAAATCATCAGGATTAAAAGATAATCAGATAATAACAATTAAACCATCTTTCTACGATACAACAATTGTAACAACTTCAAATGACTCATTTAATATCCCAATCATACTACCATATTTCGATGTAACAGGTAAAACCATATTAGATGTAAATGCAAAATCCGATACAATCGAAGATAATGATGAACTTGAGATAAAACCTTCGATGCTTCCTGTCAGGGAAATTGACCTCGACCTGTCAAAATTCGAAGCTGTTCTCAGGTTTGATTACAACAGCAGTGTTTTGAGCGAGGATAATAAAGGTTTGCTGAAACAAATGTCTGAATTACTTCCTCAAGGCACAACAGTGATTATATACGGCAGTGCCGATGCACTCGGTACAGAAGAAAGAAACAAACAGCTTGAATTTGAGAGGGCAAAGGTTACGAAAGATTTTATTCAATCCATTTCAAATGACAAATTCATATTCATAACTGATGTCAACAAATCAAAATTTCCCGAAGACACAGAGGAAGGCAGATTCCTGAACAGGTCAATGAAAATTAGGTTGAGATAAATTACAGTAGGAATTAACAAGTCGTCAGTCACAAGTCGTCAGTCGGTAGTCAACTTTTTAACTTTCGACTTTTGATTTTTGACTATTAGAGTGTTAGGAAAAAATAAAACAATTTTATCGCATAGCGATTATATATTAGTAGTAAAAGACAACCCACAACCCTCATTTTCCCGTAGGGAATAAATATTCAATTACGAATTACGAATTATGAATTACGAATGAAATTTGTCATTCTGAATTTATTTCAGAATCCATCGCCAAAATCCACATCAATAATTAATTTCACGCAGAGTCGCAAAGCCACAGAGAGTGTGTCTGAGAAAAAATATGGTTATATTGAGCCAAAACGTGCATTTTGTGCATCCGGAGCAGGTTTTAGTCAATTTTGAATTTTGAGTTTTGAATTTTGAATGGTCGATAAATTGATTGAATAATTCCCCTGAATCCCTCCTTCGCATTACTCAGGACAAGCTCTTTAGTAAAGTGGGAAAAAGGAAAATGTCCTGTTTTGTCTCATTTTGTCCTGTTTTTTTTATTTTATGGATTGCTAATCAGAAATAAAATTGATTTGTAAGGAGTTAAAACATTACGAATATGGAATATTTGTCTCAACTTGTCCTGTTTTGTCTCATTTTGTCCTATTGATGTCCTATTTGGGTTGGCAATTTATGACAATAAGTGACTAAAGTCGTGAGATGCTGGAAACCAAACTCCACTATCTAAAGATAGTGGCTATTCAACCCGGAATTTCAAAGAACAAGCGGTGCAAAGATAAGGTTGTGGTGATTATATAAAAAGAAAACGGTTTTAAAAGGATTTTAAATTGATATGTATATTTCATAACTGATGTCAACAAATCAAAATACCCGGAAGACACAGAAGAAGGCAGATTCCTCAACAGGTCAATGAAGATAAGCTTGAGGAAATAAATTTGTTTATTATCATATTATATTAATACTGAAATAATATGATGATGAAATTAATGTAAGATTTTTCTATAATCTCTTAATAAAAGATCAATGTCTTTTTTCTTTTTAGGTCCAAGACTTATTTTGTCCTTATTACTATGATTTGTACTTAGAAGATTATTTTTATATAATTCTTTTATGGAATCATTGAAATCTGGTGGATTATTACATAAGTGTAACCGAAGGTGATCATGAAAAATGGTTTTAGCACCCCAATATTGATTTCTATCAAGTTTATCTAAAATTTTTAGAGTTGTTTTTGATAAACTTGGTAATTCTGAATTAATTATAACTTTTTCAAGACCAAAAATCTTCCAATACGATTTTTTTAATTCTTCATACCATATATCATTGACAATAGGCCAAATGTCGTTAAAAGTACAACCTAAATGAGATAAACGTAAAATAATATCTGATGGATGTAATTTACAGGAATTAGCTATATCAAATATTGTTTTACTCATAATCAAATGCTTTCTCTAACTCAACAGGAACCTTAAAAAATAAAAATGATATACCTGTATTTCCTTCTAATTGCATTCTAATAGAATCTTTGATTCTTTCATCATAATCAATTTTATAAAATAAAATGACTTTATGATTTTCAATATTATATTTTGTACTTTCAGGATTCAAACTTAATTCACTAGATAGCCACCAAATAAAATAGGAAATAATTTTGTTTGATAATTGAGTACCTCCATTCTTTAGTATTATCCAATCAGACTCATTAAATGGTAAATATAATTTTATTTCACCTTCTTCATTAATTCTATAATATAAATCTATTATTGGATTAGTCATTTGAGTTGTACCAGAAACTTCAAGAGCACCTGGAAATAGTTTATTAATCTCATCTTCAATTATTTTTAATTCTCTTTTGGCAGCATTAACAACTGCTGGAACACTTTTAGATTTAATAATACTATACCACTCTTCTCTAGCTTCCCATAAGCTAGCAATTTTAGGATCAGTATTCCTTTTTTGTTTTAAATTTTCAACTTCTTTGTATTTCTTACTAATTTCAGAATTGGTTTGATATGATTGTATGATTTGAGAATTAACTGATTTAATATAATTATTGAATGATGAAATTAATATTTTATTTAGATTTTCTTCATTTCTATCATAATCAGATGTTAAATGATTGCTCTCTTTTTCATATTTATCCTTCTTTTCATTTTCTTTATTTATTTCTTCAATATTTTTTTTGTAAGTTTTTTCTCTTTCAGATATTTGTTTAGTTAATCTATGTTTTTCATTTTGCTTTTCTAAAATGCTAGAATTTAATTCTTGTCTTTTCTTCTCAATATTATCTAATTCCTGATTAATATCATTTAATAAATTATCTAATGAATTAAATTTCTCTTTTAACTCTTTTTCTTCAATTTTTATTTTTGAAATATCATTATTAATCCTCTTACAAATTTCTTCGGATGATCTCATATGTGAAAAAACATCAGATCTTTTCTGATTGATTTTATCTAAATTGTCACGTATACCAATGGTATCACTTCTTATAAAATCTTCTAACTTCATAAAATGATAATTATGTAAAATAGATTATTTCTTTAATTCAGGCCAAGTAAAAAATACAGCATCATCAAGCTTTTCGCAACTTATAACTGTTATACCATCAATTTCATTTGTAATAATTTCAGCACTCTCCTTAGGTAAAAAAATCCTTTTTGGTGTATCAATTGATCCATTTTCAATTTGTTCCCATAGGGTAGTTATTATTTCATCTGGGACCTTTCGAACTTTTCTTAATAAATCAATTTCACCTAAATATATATGATAAGCAGGAATATCTCTTTGGATATATGATGAAATTAATGCCATACAAACAGGTAAACCCAATAAGGCTTTATATCTTTTTTCTCCAGGCAAACGGCAATGAATAGTATAATCGAGATCTTCAATTTCCATATCAGGAATTTGACTAATGCAATTAGTCAATTGTTCGATTTCTTTTCTAGGTAAATTTGGAGCAGTTATTTTCCCTCTTGTTCCATAAGAAGGCAGTGAAACAGCTGCTTGTGCCTCGGCTAATCCATTTCCTAAAAATGTATTTGCTATACTACTAACTGTCTCGCTATGAGTTGAAACTTTTAATGCCGTTGTTATTTTGTCCATCTCTAAAGGGATAGGTTTAAAAATTGCAGGGCCATAACGATTTTTAGGTATAAATAAGGGACGGTAAATCATAGCTTTTCTCATAACTATTACACAGTCAACATTGTGTTCCATATCTTTTGGTCCAGCAATGTCTCCTTTTTTCGTTACATGTGCAACTAGTAAGACTGTAATCCCATTAGATTTGCATTGACTGCAAAATTCATAAAGTCGTTTATATTTATTTGTTGCTCCTGCTGAAAGTCCATGCCCATGTACTGAGTCAATAACTATAAATTTAATTCCATAATATTTGCCAGATGAATTTAATATTTCACGACCTAGTAAGTTTGGCAAGGTTTCGATATCATATAGATCTCCAGGTTTTATATTGTCTAAAGCTTTGTTTGCTAATTCTCTGGGCCAATCTGAACTCATTTGTCTTGCGCGATTACTTAATTCTTCTTTAGATTGTTCGGTTAAAATGTATAAAGTTTTCTCACCTGTACTTCCTAAATCCAAAGCCAATTGTATCCCTAATGTAGATTTTCCAATACCTGGCTGTCCTGCTATTAAATAAATACCACCAGAGACAAATTTCCCAATTCTTAGTTTTAACCAGTCTAGATTCTTTGATAAATTTAGTTCTTGGTATTCCTTTTGTTCCACAGATAATAAGCCATCTGATACTGATGTTACCATAATATTCTCGAATTGTGAATATTAATTACAATTATATACATTAAAATAAAAAATTAAAATTTATTTCTTTGAGTCTTTTATTATCATATTCTCTGAAATCAAAAAACTCAGTTGCTTCCTTTTGGGCATCTAATAAATCCAGTCTGTCTTCAAAGGCTTCAATAAGCTCATTGAAATATTGGTCCTTTTTTAAATCATCCCAAACAGCGATTGGTATTAGCACATTATTATTTTTGATTTTAAGCATAATGCTCACCTTTATTATTATGCATATTAATTTATTTTCTATCCAACATAAATTAAATCATTATTTGCTAATAAGCAAATCTTTTTAAATTATCAATTTTAAATTCTTTGCGTTCTTAGCGAATACTTTGCGACTTTGCGTGAAATATTTATTCCCTACGGGAAAACCATATGTAGCGGGTAAAATTACATCTACTAATATTTAATCCCTACGGGATAACAATCGTTATATTAATTTAATTCAACCTAACAGTCTAACAGTCTAACAACCTAACAACCTAATTCTTAATTGTGAATTGTTAATTATTGATTTTTGGGAAGGTTTGGAACCTTCCCCTACATTGCGTTGATTTTTTGGGAAGGTTTGGTACCTTCCCCTACATTGCGTTGATTTTTTGGGAAGGTTTGGTACCTTCCCCTACATTGCGTTTATAATTCAATCCCTGCATCTGCCGCACGTTTGCCGCCTGCCATTTCGACAATTACGTCATCATAATAATCGGCAATGAATCCGACAGAGCTGACAGTTGTGATTAATTCATTTTCATCGAGGTTTGAGCCTGTAATCGAATGGGAATATGTGATTGTATCGTCAAACAGCAATCCGAATGCACCGAAATGAAGCTCCACATTTTTTCGTAATAAGAATTTCATAAGGTCAGGTGTTACATTTGCACCTGTAACGACATTAGCAACACATTCGATAATTGTTTCACTCCTGACAAAATCCTTAACACTAACCATAATGCTCGAAGAGCCTCGAGTTATTGTGAAAGTGCCGTCACCGAAGGAGAGATGTCCGGGAAAATTCTTCTTCAAAATGGCATTGACTTTATCAATTGTTGCTTTTATATTATTATTATCATTCATTTTTTTCTCCTTTGTGTGTCAAATTTCAATTGTCAATTATTTTTAATAGGGCAGAAGATTTTCTGCCCCTGCATTTTAAATGGACAGATTATTTTGTACCCTATATATTATTTTTATCATCGCCGGGTTCCGGAAGCAATCCCATTTTTGCTTTCAATTCGAGAAGGTCATTGTCAACAGTTGCACCTGTTGTCAATTTCTTAAATTCATCGTCAAGCGAAGTATTTTCACCTGCCAACTGCTCGAAGGCTTCTGCCTCTGCTTCAGACTTTTCGATTTTCTGCTCATACTTATCGAACTTGCTGAAGGCATCTGTGCCGACACCTGCGAAAGCCTGAGAAATCTGCTTCTGAGCCTTTGCCGCCTGTGAACGGGCAATGAGTGTGCTTTCACGTGAGCGGGCTTCGTCGAGCTTAGCTTTTAATTTAGTAAGCTGTTCTCTCAGCTTATCGGCAGTAGTTTTAGCCTGCTTGTAAACAGGTTCAAGGTCCTGAACGTTTCTAGCAGATACAGCTTTCTTTTCGAGAGCCCCTTTTGCAAGGTCTTCCCTGCCAGCAGTCAGAGCCTGCATTGCCTTTTGCTCCCATTCGGTAGTGTCTTTCTTAGCTTTCTCAGTTTTTCTTTCGAGTGACTTTTCATTTGCTATTGCATTAGCAACAGCCAATGTAGTCTTATTGATTGACTCCTCCATTTCGATAACCATCTGCTTCAGCATCTTCTCCGGGTCTTCTGCCTTATCGAGAGCATCATTGATATTAGCCTTGAAAATATCTGAAATTCTTTGAAAAATACTCATATAATTCCCCGATTATTTTGAATAAAAATTTATTTGTTCAATTTTTTTCCCTTAATTTACATTTCTGAAAAGCAAAATCAAAATCAAATATATGTTTTGCTTCTAACGTTATAAATGTATGAAATGTTTCATCTAATTCGGATTTAATATGAAAATGGAATTGCAGGGCATAATCGAAAAGGTACAAAAAGTACAACAAGAGATGGAAGGAGCCAGACAAAAGGTCAATGCAATGACAGTAACTGCCGATTCCGGAGGGGGAATGGTTACGGTAGTGATGAATGGAGCTAACCAGGTGCAGTCAATTAAAATCAGTAAGGAAATAGTCAATCCCGATGATATTGAAATGCTGGAAGACCTCGTTGTTGCAGCAACTAATAAAGCAGTAAAAGCGGCTCAGGAAATGGTGAATGAGGAGATAGGTAAAGTAACCGGTATGTTACCTAACATCCCCGGACTGAATCTTGGGATATAAGTTTTTGTTTGATAATTATTTAATTTTTCATTATTCACTATTCATTATAATAAATGGTTTACACATCCGATTCAATAGAAAAAATTGTCGAATTATTTTCATCACTGCCAACAATAGGCAGGAAGACAGCACAGCGGCTAACTTTTTTTCTCCTGAGACAGCCGCAGGAGTTTATTGACCAATTTGCCGAGTCATTAATTTCACTAAAGAAAAAAGTAAAGTACTGTTCAGTTTGTTATAATTACACTGAAACAGACCCCTGCCCTATTTGTTCATCAGCCAAAAGGCAGAGTAATACCATTTGTGTTGTCGAAGAGCCAAACGATGTAATGGCAATTGAAAAAACCGGTGAATATTACGGCATGTATCATGTGCTTCATGGTACATTGAATCCATTAGATGGAGTAACACCCGAAGATTTGAAAATCAGGGAATTGATAGAAAGGTTGGGGAACGTTGAAGAGATTATTCTCGCACTCAATCCAAGTGTCGAGGGCGAAGTAACAACCCAATACCTGTCGAAGCAAATAAAACCTTTGAATATAAAAGTAACGCGAATTGCGAGGGGACTTCCAATAGGCTCTGACCTTGAGTTTGCTGACGAGGCTACAATTACAAGGGCTTTGGAAGGAAGGGTTGAGGTATGAATTAATAATTAAGGAGAGTTCTAAAAATTTGAAAAAATGATTTAAGAACAAGGAACAACGATTTTAGATTTCTGATTTTTAGTACTTTTAAAATTATAAATCGTTAATTGATATTCATTATTCCAAAAAAATGAATTTAAAGAACCGTCCTTAATATTTAAAAATGAATAATTATAGTCAAATTTAAAAATGTAAATTATAACCGAAAATCTAATAATGATGATAAGAACAAATTTATATTACATTTTTTTTCTTATAGCTTTGACTTCATGCGGTTTGTTTTCAACACGCGACCCCGAAAGCCCTGATTCGGACAAATCCACATACATACCGCCAAATAAAGCAGTAGATGTTATTACTAATTTCAAAAATGCCATAATAGAAAAAAATTCTGAAAATTATAAATCATGTTTCTTAGATACGATAAATTTTTCCGATAAAAGATATACTTTCGTACCTTCCCCCGATGCTTATGCACTTTACCAGTCATTATTTGACAATTGGGACCTGGATGACGAGAAACGTACATTTTATTCAATAATTTCAAAATTGCCCGAAGGCACATCACCACAACTCGAGTTGACAAATTATGATTTCTTTGACCAACAACCCAACTCCGAAACTTACATTTCGGACTACAAAATTATTATAAGACATAATATACAAGGATTGGACACAGCATTTGCAGGCACACTCCAATTCATGATGATACGCAATCCGTCAAATAGTTATTGGTACATCCAAAAGTGGACAGACACAAATCCGTCAAACGACACAATAAACGCAACATGGAGCATACTGAAAGCCCAGTTCGCGAATTGAATAAATTTTTACCTTATCAATTGCATTTTCCTTGTCTCAATTATACCACCTGCTTCGAGGCGATAGAAATAAACTCCATTGTATAAATTCGGCGACCTGTATATCGCCGAATGTTTGCCAGGCTGGCGGTATTCATTGACAAGCACAGCGATTTCACGACCAAAAGCATCATATACAGCAAGTTTGATAAAAGCAGGATTTTTCAGGTAAAACTGAATTTCAGTTTCATCGGAAAATGGATTTGGTATGTTTTGACCTAGTGAAAAATCCTGTGATAAATCAAAAGGTACATCAGTTCTTCGATAATGAATAGTATCACCTAGTGAATCAATACAAGTAACCAGACAAGGAAATCTTCGCATATCTTGAATAATACGTTCATGATAAACATTCAATAATGAATCATATAAGTCCTCGAAAGTAGAATCTTGAGTAATTGCATCAAGGTAAAGTAGCCGCCAATTTGCTACTATTGAATCTATTGTATGTGACGAATAATTAGTAACTATATCAACATATATAGCCCTCGCAGAATCTATTTGATTAAAGTATTCATATAAATAAGCCATATTAAACCAATGTATCAATTTATAATCGTTACACCAATCTTTAATTTCCTGTATGAGAGTATTTAACTTTTGATACGTTGAATCGCTATCATCATGGGCATGCTGAATTGCTGCAAGTAAATCATTATAAATTTGAAACTTACATTTACAATAATATAAAGAATCTTGTAGATAATCTATTGCCTGCGTAATTATTGATTGCCATTCTTCAAAAGAGAATGTTGTATCTGTCCATTGACCAACGTTCCACACATAATGCCCATTAATCAAATATCCATATATACCCAAACAAGTATCAATCATGTCAGGAACACCTGATATTACATCACCACATATATTATCTCTGTTACTATTACATAAATCATTATTCCAATTCAAATATACATATTCATTATGACGAACTACACAATCACTAGATTCCGCAACATAAGGCCGCCATTCATTACCTTGAACATATATCCCGTTCATTAAACTACTGAGATGATAATCTGAATTAATGGAAAATTTATTTTTACCTTTTAATACCCAAATCCAATCATAATTGCTAACGCCTGACCATTCAATATCAATATACTCACCATCTAATAACCGAAAATGAAAATCTTCAGGGAATGGATTATTATCAAATTCAAAATAATTACCACCATGCCATATACTTACATATTCATTTTCATCATTATAATAATGCCAAGGACCAAGGTCATAAATACTATTCATACTAAGAATACCCCTAACAAACTCATTATAATCATTATTGCAAAGAAATTGTCTGTTGGATTCCCAAGAAACGTTAGCTATGCAATTTCTATTATAAGTATTATTATAAATAAAGCCAAGATTGGCATTAATATAAGCACTGCCCCAATATAAATAATTAAAAGTATTATTATGTAAATTTAATTCTGAATGATTATTGAATGTGCCAATTTTACAATTACTAAATGTGCTGGTACTTATTTCTGATTTTAAACATTCCTCAATATCTGCTGAATATTCTAAGCCTGAGAATGAACATCCTGATATATTAACTAATCCAAAACCAGATATAATTAGACCATAAATTTCGTATTCAGTATCTTTCTTACCATTTCTTATACCCATCTTGATGTCTTTAAATTCACAATCTGTAATAACGATATTGGATGTTAAGTCATTAATACCCCTTACAGTATTATTTGCTGATAATAAATAGCCATAATCAAAAATATCAATATCAGCATAGAATTTGCATTTATCAATATTTTGAATTAATACTTTTCTTGCAGAAATAGAAACATTATCAATAACAGCATTAATTAATTGCAAATGTCCACTATTTTGTGGGTCATTCGGATATCCCTGCACCCTGATACGTGCAGAATTGATAACTTTTATTTTATTACCATCTTCACCGCAATAACAAACATCGCCACTAATCGTTGCACTATTGTTTTCATTACCAACTATTTCAAAATCACCTTTAAATGGATTTACTTTATGTTCTGTTAGACTTACCCAGCTTCCTCCCTGAACTTTAAATAAACTGCCTTTTCCAAAATCAAATTCTTTCAACCTTAATAATACATTTGGTTCAACTATGAATTGTGAATGTTTTTCCGGTTCGTTTATGTTGCTTTCAGCTATCAATTTACAATTTATATCTGCTATTGCACCTTCCTTTACTATTAATGTACCGCCGGGTTTGATTATTATTTTTCTTGGATTATTCGGGCTGTGAGCAATCTTTGAAGAATAATCCAAGGTTAGTGTAGCTCCATCTTCTATAACAAGGTCGTTGTCTCCCTTCAAATATATAACTCCCCCAGGCATCAATGTGGCATCACCTGAATAAAAATCAATAATGCTATTATCATTTATTATTAATGAATCGTATATTTCGGTTACTTCTCCCGTAGGTGCATTAGATATGAATTTCCCATAACCTTCATCATTCGCTGAAAAAATCTTGAGATTTGAGGTTTTCAATAAACCATTTAATTCAACATTATTCAAATAACCCGTCATCAGAATTTTTCCATTGCCTGAAGTATATATTTTATTACTTTGTTTGGTTTCCTGGTCTTGTTTCAGTATACCATCAATAGCTAAAATACAATCAGTAGGAACTTCCAAAGCAAGATTATTGCCATTCAATTTTGTTGTACCATGACAGTTGTTATAATCAGCTTCACCTGTATATTTATCACCACCATGTTCAAGTACTAATTCATTTTCCTCATTTCTTGCTCCCATATGCATCAGCTTTTTCCCATCCTCATTGACATTACCTTCACCTGTTATGAAATTCAATGTACCTGAAGTATAAACTGCATTAGCTTTATTCCTTATTGAATGAGCAACGCAGCGATAAGCATTGATAGCTCCATAACCCGTATTACCTGACCACCAACGATCTAATGGGTCAATTAGAACACCATTATCTACTTGCCTTGTATATTCTTGTGTAACATATACATCATAAACATCATCCCATAACGTAGTAACAGGTATTTTATCAGCAGTAAAAGTAATAATATCATAAACTTTTCTAGGTATATCTGCTCTATCTATTACTTGGTTATTATCGTCTTTTTCTGCATTCATTACCGAATCAACTGATAACATTAATGCTGCAGTTGCTGCCACATGAGGTATAGCATAAGATACAGAACCAAGATTAAATGTATAATAACCATCTAACTCTAAAGTAAAAGTTCTTGCAGGTGCTAATATATCAATATTGCAATCACCATTTTTTCTATAAATATTATTGTCTAAAGTAAATTTTTCACTTTTTTCTTGCCCCTGTTCTATAACAAGGTCGTATGATATATAATTACTTCTTGGTTTACCTATAAAGTAGGGTTGTATAACTTCCAACCCTTCAGGTAATAAATCAATATTTATTCTTGGATCCCAAGGAACACATAAATTATCTCCTCTATCTTTTTGAATATATTCACCATCTTCAAGAACATTTACAGATATTGGTTTAATATCATTCATAAATGATTTATTTTTGAGAGTGTTATCTAAAGATAGATAAAAAGATCTCTCTATAATATTCAAAACTATTGTTCTCATTTATATTCCAACATAACCGTAAACTAAGATCTATCATCTCTTCAGATTTTGATACAACTTTTGT
>Ga0208373_1003240_pt1 | contig 16244 bp, 11 predicted proteins | sample RifOxyC2_FD_184036 | JGI IMG/M metagenome (GOLD analysis project Ga0208373, IMG submission 184036) | Soil microbial communities from Rifle, Colorado - Rifle Oxygen_injection C2 (SPAdes) | ecosystem: Environmental > Terrestrial > Deep subsurface > Rock core/Sediment | place: Rifle, Colorado...
AATCAATAGAAAAATACTCTTATAATTTCGAGCGGATCTTAGAATGGCTTTATTCGTCGTGCCGTATCTTTTGGATTGCTGTTAAATATCGCTATCAGTACGATTTTGTCTATAATCCGACATCTGAGCTTTTAGTCACTTCTTGGCCTAGTCTGTGGATCCACTGGTTTTTGCGCAAAAAAGTGATATTTATGAATATGAACGCTAATTCTAATCGTCTTGAAGCTGCCATAAACACCTATATTCATAACCACATCGATAAAACCATAACCATCTCCCAAGATCTCCAAAAAAATCTAGCTAAGCAAAATATTCACGCCACCGAAATTAATCAAGTAGGTATCGATCTTGATATTATTGACAAAGTTCCAGATCAGAATAAAAAATATGATGCATTCTTCATCGGTCGTCATACTAAAGAGAAAGGTATTTTTGATCTTTTAAATCTAGTCGAAACAGTTGTCAAAGAAAAGCCGGATTTTCGACTGATTACCATCGGCAGCTGCGACAACGAAACTCGTCAAAAACTTGAATCTGAACTCAAATCTCGTCACATTGAAAAAAACTGGACGCTAGCTGGAGTTATTGATGAAGAGGAAAAATATAAAATTATCAAATCGTCCAAAATCTGCCTTTATCTTAGTTATCGCGAGGGTTGGGGAATTGTCCCACATGAAGCGATGGCTTGCGGCTTGCCGTCAGTCGTCTATGATTTGCCAGTTTATCAAGAACATATTGCCAAATCGCCGTCTGTTTTTCGAGTTCCTGTTGGCGACTGGCAGGCAGCTACCAAGAAGGTAATAGAGATAATTAGGGAGAAGAGGGAGATGTGGGAGAAGTGGAATAAAGACGGGAAAAGCTTTGTGAAAAATTATGGTTGGGAAAAAATTGCTAAGCAAGAATTTGAAATACTTTCTAGCTTTTGGCAACATAATATGGTAGTCTAAAAATTACATAATTTAAATCAATTATATGAGAACTTTAATTACTGGGGGAGCGGGATTTATTGGAATTAATTTGGCTAAAAAAATATTGGAAACTGGCGAAGATGTCGTCGTCGTCGACAATTTTTTTCGTCCAGGTACTTTACAAAATTTTAAATGGCTTGAAGAGCAGCAGTTTCCCGGAAATCTTTCAGTAATCAGCCTCGATGTGCGCATTGACTGGAAGCGACTGAAGAAAATTATTGATGATTACCAAATTGACGCTTTATATCATTTAGCAGGCCAAGTTGCGGTGACAACTTCTGTTGTCAATCCACGTGAAGATTTCGAAATCAATGCTCTGGGCACTTTTAATGTTCTCGAAGCTATTCGCCTTTCTGAGCGAAAACCACTTATCATTTACACCTCTACCAACAAAGTATTTGGCGGCATGGAAGATATTGAGATTGTTGAGAGAGAAAAAGATTATATTTATAAAGATTTTCCACTGGGCATACCTGAATCAAGAACTTTAGATTTCCATTCACCATATGGCTGTTCAAAGGGTGCAGCAGATCAGTACGTTCATGATTATGGTCGAATTTATGGGCTCAAAACGGTTGTTTTTCGTCAGTCTGCCATTTATGGCCTGCGCCAGATGGGCGTTGAAGATCAAGGTTGGGTAGCTTGGTTTACAATTGCTGCGGTTTGCAATAAAAAGATTACGATATATGGCAATGGTAAACAGGTACGAGACGTACTCTTTGTTGATGATTTAGTTAATGCGTTCCAGTTGGCAACAGATAACATTCACAAAACAGCTGGAAAAGTTTTCAACATTGGTGGCGGTCCCAATTTTAAAATGTCTCTACTAGAATGTTTGGGCATGCTTGAGGAACTATTAGGCAAGAAGATAGAGCTGACTTTCGATAACTGGCGTCCTGGTGACCAACCAGTTTACATATCTGACATTCGAAAAGCTAAAGAAACGTTTGGCTGGGAGCCTAAAATTGGCCTACAAGAAGGTGTTCGACGATTATTTGAATGGGTAAAAGCAAACACCGAACTCTTTGCATACATCGAACACAATCCAGTTTTTAAAAAGTAATTTTTGCAATTTTAGTAAGTTGAATATCTAGATACCAGCTTGGCTATTCAATTTAGGATTAAAAACTGCTACTATAAATATGCAAAATCAGTCAAAATATCTTTGGCTTTTTTAATCTATAAATTTTTAAATGTCTGAGAATAAAAAACTTAAAATTTTAGTTGCACCGGGTGCTTATGTTATTAACGACAACCGAACTGAGAGTTTAGGTACGATGACCTATTATATTTTGCGTGAACTCGGAAAATTAGGTGTTCAGACAACTGCTTTAACCATGAAAGCGGAAATATCAGATCCAATCCCCAACTGCCGGATTATAGAACTATTACCTAGTCAAAAAATTACCCAACTCGGTCTATTACGGTTCATGACTAAATATTATCAGGTTGGGAAGAAACTATTAAAAACTCAAAATTTCGATGTGATCCATCACATGTTTCCATTTGGATGGGAAGTTGGCTTTAACCCACTGGTTCTTCGTGGTCACACAAAAAATTTACCATTCGTCATTGGTCCGCTGCTTGCACCACATACAACTAAGGTAAATCTGTCCGATGAAAAAAATATTACCAAATCTTATGGTAATAAGGCCAAAAGCATAAGTCTAAAAGAAAGATTTGGATCGAGCGTTTTTAACTCGGTTGTTTCAGTTGGTAAGAAAAAGGCTTTCTCCATGTTTCAAGAAACTTTAACTCGCGCTGATTGGGTAGTGTCTGGCGATTTGCACACCCAACGAAGTTTTTCGAAATATGTTGATGAAGGTAAACACTCGGTCTTTCGGATTGGTATTGATCTTGATCAATATAAACCTGACGTAGAGACACGCGGCGGCGTGTCTCAAAAAGAAGTTAGCTCGAAAAGAGTTGAGATTTTAACTGTTGGTTATTTAGTTGAACGCAAGGGGATTAAGTATTTAATCGAAGGATTTGCTAAAATTGCTAAAAAATATCCAGACTCGTATATTAAAGTAGTTGGTGATGGGCCAGCGCGATCTGATCTTGAAAAGTTAGCTAAAGATTTGGGCATTGGTGACCGCATTGAGTTTTTGGGTAGTCTAAAATATTATGAGGTTATTCCCCACTACCATTCATGTGATATTTTTTGCTTGCCAGCGTTATCTGAAACTTGGGTGGTGGCGCAAGAAGCAATGGCTTGTGGCAAACCTGTTATATTGACTGATACTGGCTCACACCCTGAACATGTGCCAGATGGAAAAGTCGGCTACCTTGTTCCGCTTCAAGACAGTCAAGCTGTAGCTAACGCTCTTGAAAAAATGTTGGCCGATCCTAAAAAACGTCAAGAAATGGGCCTGGCCGCTCGTCGCCATATTGAAGAAAATTATGACTGGTCAAAGATTGCGGGGCAGTATCTTGAACTTTATAAGAAATTGACTAAATAAACTATTAAATCAAAGTTAAAAGTCAAATCTCAAAAGTCAAAAATAAAAGTAAAAATTCAAAATTTGTATATTTTGCTTTTAACTTTTAACTTAAATTTTCGACTTTTGCCTTTTAAGTTTTGACTTAATTCAGTATCAAACTTATGTCACTTAAAATAAAAACTTTTTTAAAAATTCACTGGCAGTTTATACTGGCCTTTATTTTGGTAATCTGGGCATTCCATCGTTGGTTTGGGGCTGGCATGATCACTTGGGGAGACTGGTGGCCAGAATCCATTGACTCATATTTAGGTTGGCTAAAGCCCAATCTGTGGTCTAACTCAAAAGAATTAGGCATGAATATGCTCAAGGAATTTTCGGCACCAGTGTGGATTCCTTCGTTCATGACAGCTGGTTGGCTGGCACATCTATTTAATTTTAAGTATGAGTGGATAGAAAAAATAATCTGGTACTGGCCATATGTGTTTGTGGCGCCAATCTCATTTTATTATTTCTGGAAAACCTTTTTTCCAAAAAACAGCCATGGCACTTTGGCTGGGATTTTATTTTTCACGATCAATACTTATTCGATGCTTTTAACCATGGGCGGTCAAGTAAATATGGCGGTGGTTTATGCTCTTACTCCAGCTGTCCTTGCTCTCTTAAAAAGATATGTTGAAACTAAAAATATTCGAACTGGCGTTTTGCTCGGATTATTAGTGACGCTGGCAATTTCGTATGAGGTTAGAGGCGTCATGCTTATGACCATGCTAGTTATACTTTTTTTGGTTTTTTTCTGGAAAAAGATTGGCTTCAAAACAGTCGTTTTAAGTTTGTTATGGTATTTTTCAATCCCGATTCTTTTAAATATGTGGTGGATTATTCCATTTGTTTTCCAAAAACAGACTGAACTTTTACCAGCTACTTATGATCAAGCCAAGTGGGTGGTGGAATCTAGTTATGCTGATTTTGCTCATGCCATCACTCTGTTTCATCCGCAGTGGTATGATAATGTTTTAGGAAAAATTAATCCGATTCCGCCACTTTTCTTCTTAATTCCACTTATTCTGATTCCATCAATATTATGGTCAAAAAGAGAGCCGTTTATTAAATTTTTTACCTTAGTAGCTATAGTGAGCATATTTCTGGCTAAAGGAGCAAATGAGCCATTTGGGGTAATCTACATTGAATTTTTTAAACATGTGCCTGGGTTTAGTGCTTTTCGCGATCCGAGTAAATTTAATGTTTTTTTGGCTCTGGCATACAGTACTTTGTTTGCGTTTTTGGTTGATCAAGTTTATAGATTGATTGCTCAGAATAAAATTTGGCGAAATCTGGCATTCGTCATATTGTCTATTATGCCCATTATTTGGCTTTGGCCAGTTTATAACCAAAAAATCGACGGCACATTTAATCTTATTCAAAAACCAACCAAAGCTTATCAAGAATTTACTGATGCGCTAATTAACGACCATAACTTTTCGCGCACCCTTTGGCTGCCTAAAAAACAGAGATTTGCCTATTTTTCAGAACTGCATCCTCGAATTAGCCTTGATAGCGAAATTCATAGCTCGTTATACTATTTAAAAAACAAGGCTCAAGAAACCCAAGACGCGCTTACTCACCCATTAAGTGAATACTTGCTGCAAGATGCTGGGGTGAAATATGTCGTTGTGCCAGATGACGATACTCAAGATATCTATAAAGATTATCATTCCAAAGAATTTTATCAAAATCTGGCTAGCCAAACTCCTTGGTTATCTAAACGGACTGATCTGAAATTAAGTGTCTATGAGATTAAAAATCCAGAAGATATTGTGTATGTTCGAAATAATTGGTTTTTTGTTAACACTTTTGATACCGATTTAGTTAGTGACTATCTTAAAAAACAAAACGAAAAACTTGGTCTAGTTTTGTCTGACTATAAAAATGCACCCGAAGTTAGTCAACCAGTGAGCAAAGATATGCCCTATCTATTTTTGCTAAGAATTCCTGATCAGGTTGAGCAAGTTGCGAATGGTAAAGATTTAGTTAATCAAAACCATTTAGCTAACATTCAAGAAATTGATTTGAATATTTTGCGCAATGAGCCATCAACATTTTTCATTCCCAAAGAAAATATTGATAGTTTTGAGTGGCTTAAAATTGATAATGATTTAGTTAGTCTCGATACAAAAGAAACGAGCCCTTGGAATCCAAATTTTTATGAAATACGAATTCCAGCTTATGAAGTTGGTTGGCACAAACTTTATCTTAAAGCTAAGGTTGGTGAAAATTTGTTTACTGATGGCCAGATCGATGCTGATTTTGATCCGCAAAGCCAGTACTGTGTTTCAACATCTATGAACGAAATTTTATCCAATACCCAAACTGTGCCTGGAGGCTTTGATGGTGGCCAGTTTTTAAAGATGCATTCTCTAGCTAACCCAAGCTGTTTTTCGAGGTATATAAAAATTCCAAACAACAAGACAAATTTTCACTTGGAATTCGACTATCAGTATAAGTTTGGTGAACATCCGATTGTCAAAGTGGTTGAATCAGGTGGGGTTAATCATATTTTGAACTTGAAAGATTTTTATCCTCAACCTGAAAACCAAAGTAACCGTTGGCACCATTTTGAGCAATTTATTGCTTTGGCTCCTGGCACTAAAACGGTGACAGTTTCGTTAAATATGGAGCCAGCGCCGAATTTTAATCAAGTTGGCGCTAGCGAATCTTGGTTTGACAATGTTCAGTTTTACCCAAATAGTATAAATCCACACGAGTTTATTTACTGGGGAAATCTATTCCAAATTCAGTCCAATCTTGATCCTTCAACAGTTGCCATTAAAAAAATCAGTAACGGCCAGTTTCAAGCAACGATTTCTGGCACCAAAAATCCACAGATAGTTATTTTGAACACCATGTTTAATCCAGATTGGTCAGCCACTACATCGGATAAATCTGTTCCAACTCATCTTAAGGTCAACGGATTTGCCAATGGCTTTATTGTCCCTGATAAAGAAGGAACTTATAAAATTAATTTAGATTTTAGTTTAATGTCTCGGGTGCCATTAGGCCTGGCTATCTCGTTAACAGCTTTGGTGGCGCTAATCGCAATATTAATCTTTTCCAAAATTACTAATCTAAAACAGACAAAAAATGAAAAATAAATTTTTAGACAAAATTAACCAATTTTTCGCATCAATCTCGGATCGAGAAATTGCCACAATGGCCATATTTTTTCCAATCGCTTACGTGGTTGAGTTGGTTTTGAGTCGGGTGCAAAATCAGGAAGATTCAATTAAATCTGTGATCGGCTTTTGGATTATTTTAGTTGCTCTGCGGTTTCCAAGTCTTTATGTGGTATCGCTTTTTATGGCTGCTTTATCTTTTATTTTTACTGGGGGTATTCAAATTTTCAAAACTGACCGATTTGTTGAAATTGGCCCCTTGGCCGGTTTTGGTTTTTTACTTATAGCGATAATTCAGATGACAACTTTAGAATGGAAAAAGAAAAAATCTCATGATCAAGTATAAGAATACTTTTTTTTGGCTGGTACTTGTTGGCTCAATTTTGTTTATTTATGGCCGATGGTTATTACCGGGTGATTTAACATGGGGCGATTGGTCTACCTGGCCCAAAGCAGCATTACTCGAATGGCGCCAATTCAATATTTGGTGGGATCAAACCACTTTAGGAAGAAGTTTCTTGGATTTAGGTTCAGCCTTGTGGGCACCATTTTTTTGGCTAGGCGGGCAATTAGCACATTTTTTAAATCTACCATTTAATGTAATCAGCCGAATACTCTGGTATGGTCCTTTCATCTTTTTTTCTTTAATTAGCATGCCGATTTTTTGGAAGGAAATAATTTCCAAATCATCAGACGGCTGGTTTATTGCCACATTTTTATACACAATCAACACTTATGCCTTACTTTTAACAATGGGCGGACATATTTCAGTCGCCATGGTTTTGGCTATGGCTCCTCTTTTGGTGGCCATATCTATTAAAGCCATCAGATCAAAACAAGTAGTTTGGATTTTAACTTCGACACTACTCTGGATTATCGCTTCGTACTACGAACCGCGAATTACTCTTTTAGTAATTTTCCTAACTCTCGTCTCGGCGTGTATATTTTTAACCAGAAAAAACCTCTGGCGTACTTTTATTATCTTTGGGTGGTATGGTCTATCTTTAGTTCTGGCGCACTTATGGTGGGTGATACCGCTTCTGACACAAAAATCAAATACCTTAATTCCATCTACTCATTTATCAGTTGATAAAAGTTACATCGATTTTACCCACGCGCTACTTTTGTACCACCCTCAGTGGCCCAATAATGTTCTGGGGCAGATCAATAGCGTGCCAATAATCTACGTTGTTTTTCCAGTGATGATAATTATTGTCAACTGGCTAGCCTGGAAAAAAAATCAATTTAAAAAAACTATAGCCATTTTATCTCTGCTATATTTGCTCGGAGCGTTTTTAAGTAAAGGTGATAATCCGCCTTTTGGAGGTATTTATCATTTTCTTTTTGACCATTTTGTATTTTTTAAGCCTTTTAGGGATGCAAGTAAGTTTATGTTGTTCTTAATGTTTGCTTCTAGTATTATCATTGGTCTGGGCTTTCATTTGTGGCAGACAAAGTCAAAAGTTTTTAAAACAAGCTTAGGCTTGTTGGCAGCGATTGCCTACTTATTAATCATTTTTGTGCCTGCGCTTGAACTTCCAACCATGGGTACTTTTTCAGCAAAAACCAAGCCACAAGCTTATAAAGAAGTTGATCGAATCATCAAAGATAATCAGAATTTTTCACGAACCATCTGGATGCCTAGACCAAGCAGATTCTCATTTTTTTCAAGCCAACACCCAAATATTAATTTAACTGAAACTCTCTATAATGATTGGGTAAACTTTACTTCAAATGCCGGAGAAAGTATAAATTTTATCTCAAGCCCAATCGCTAACCTTATGTTTGATACAGCTAGTGTCCAATATCTAGCCATTCCGTATGATAGTGAGAATGATATTTACAAAGATTACAAACCACAAAAAGAGTATATTGCGGCAGCAAGCAGTGCTTCTTGGCTAAAACTATCCAATAACGGAAATGTTAAAATGTTTGAAAATTCGGGTTATTATCCCAAAATATCCATTTCTAATAATCTAAATGTATTATCATCTTATGATCTATATCCTGAATTTTTAGATCAACATCTAATTCAAGATAAATATCCTTCTTATATTTTTTCAGATCAAAAGTCTGATAAATTAGCTATGCCCCAACCAACGAATCTAATTAGCGGTCTTGAAGACATTAAGACGATTAATGCAACTACCTATCAGGCTAAGCTACCAATTTACTTATCTGGTGAGTACAATATTGAGAAAGCTGCGGATATTTCTTCTATTCATATCGGTAACCAAGTCGTTGCTGATAATCGGACTTACTTGAAAGCTGGTAAACACGATGTGGTGATTTATAAAAATATCACAAGCTTACCACAACAAAATTTATTTCTAGATCAAAGTATTTATAATTGTGGAAGCTCGAATGATGTGGCAGTTTTTAACCAAACCTATTATGATGAACGTCAGATTCAACTTTTATCAAATGGTCATGTTAGCTGCATGGCAATAGAATTAAGCAATTTAACTCCGGGGCGCCAATATGAATTTTTATTAAAAGGTGATTTGGTGGGTAGTGGTAAATTTACTATTAAATCAGTAACTGATTCAGGTGATAACAAAGCAACAGATTATGAATATGCACAGGATGAGGCAAATTATTCAACCTATCTGCAATTTAAAACAGTCAAAAATGTTCAGTCTGCCACGCTATTTTTACAAATTGTCGGCGAAAACGCCAAGATGATAGTTAACCAGCTAAATCTGATCGGGCCGATTAACCAGTTATCACCAGATTCTGTACTTCTACTTAATACTTCTCATAATTCGACTGATGCTCAACAAGTTCAGCCGAAAATTACCCAAGAATCGCCTTCTCATTATCAAGTTAGTTTTTTTGACGTTCGGCATCCATTTTACCTAAATCTAAGTACAACCTACCATCCGAACTGGCAAGCAAGTATAATAAATAATAATAAAGCCGAGCGAATCACTCAGCATTTTATTCAAGCCGGATGGGCTAATGGTTGGCAAGTTAATAAAACAGGTGATTTTATTATTGATATTGTATTTACACCCTTAGACTCTTTTAATCGGTGGAAATATGTAAGTTTAAGCTGGCTTATGATTTTGTTTGGATTACTTCTGCTCAGTACCATCGCACGATTTAAAAAATACAAACCCAAAGCTCAACATTAATCTTTTGCGCAAAAAACCAGATCAGAATGTTTAAATTATTTATTAAAGAAATTAGACTCCACCAGTGGGTAAAAAATATTTTAATTTTTTTACCTGCTATTTTTGCTAACAAAATTTTTAACCTCAACAATCTATATTTTTTGGCATTCGCCTTTCTGGCTTTTTCTCTAACGGCAAGTAGCCTGTATATTATTAATGATATCTTTGATCGAGACAAAGATAGAGCGCATCCAGAGAAAAAAGATCGGCCAATTGCCAGCGGCAAGCTTTCGGTAAAAACGGCGCTGGCATGGAGTGCGATAATGCTTTTAGGTTCTTTTATGATAATATTTTTTATCAACCAAACTCTAATTTGGCTACTGATTGGCTATGTGGTTTTGATATCACTTTATAGCATATACTTAAAAAATCTCCCGATAATTGATATGGTAGTTATTGCTATAGGATTTATTATTAGAATTTTTTTCGGGTCAGCAGTCATTGAAGTGCCGACTAGCAACTGGATTATCGTTACCACTTTCTTTTTGGCTTTATTTTTAGTTTCTGTCAAACGTCGGTTGGAACTAAATACTTTGGAAGACAAAGCGAATGATCACCGTGTAACTCTGACTACTTATAATTCAATATTTTCTAATATTTTAATCGGCGCAACAGCCACATTATCTTTGGCTAGCTATTCTATATATACCTTGCAAGAATCAGTAATCAAACATTTCAAAACTGAAGCATTAATCTACTCTATCCCTTTTGTGTTTATTTTTATAACTCGGTTAGTTTATGTTGCAACTAGTAATCTCAAGCAGCATTCCAGTGACCCAACTAATATAATATTCACAGATAAAACAGTTTTTTTATCCCTAGTCGGTTGGTTGTTTAGTGTTTTAATTATTATCTTATGGCAGTCAATAAATCTGAATTAATAAGAATCATTATTTGCCCCCACTGTTTATCTGACAAACTAAAAAAAGCCAGTGATATTTTAGAGTGTCAGCACTGCCACAATACTTATCCTTGGCCAAGTCATAGTTCGCCGCAACTTACTGTTGCTAGTCGAGTTTCTGAAAATAAAAAATCCTCTCACACTCCTTCAAAAGGTACAGATTTAACCCTTGATGTCGGGGCAGGGTTTAATCGTAATGGTAAATTAAATATTGATATCCGTCCGCTGGAGGGTATCGACGTAGTGTGTAACGCCATTAATATGCCTTTTAGAGATAATACTTTTAATAAGGTTATGCATAATCAGGTTTTGGAGCACTTTCCTTATCAAGGATCTCTGGCTTTACTCAAAGAGATTTACCGCGTGTTAAAACCAGGGGGGATTATTGAGTTCTGGGTGCCCAATTTTCAGGGTTTGGGTATACTGCAAGCCTGGCTCACTTCTCCGATCTGTGAATATGATCCAACTATTCCAACAATTTATCCACCACTTTCAGGAGTTCAAGACTATTACGAAAATGTACATCTTAGCCACTGGAACAAAAAGTTGGTTGGTATTTATGCTAAAACTGCTCAATTTAAGATTATTCAAAATAAGACTGAACAAGAATATTTACCTCAATTTAGATTCATGAAATATATTGTCTGGGCCATGCCTAATCGTCGCGGGCAGATCCACTTTATTGGACAAAAACCTTTAGAGCCTGTTTAATAACTATATCTGATGGCTGCAAAAGGCTAATTTCGGCTGCAAAATGCGACTTGTTCGTCAATATAGTTATTACTATACTTCCTCACAATTCTCATTTTTCTCTCGAAACTATCTCTTTTTCGCCTCAAGAATAGTTATTAAACAGGCTCTTAGCCAATCCATGAAAAATCAGCTTAAACAAATTTTAGTCTGTCCAAAATGCCTGGGCAGTGTGCAGTTTAACAAAGATATTATTTTGTGTTTGAGCTGTGGTTTAAATATGCACTTCGTTGGCGGAAAACCGAACATGACCATCGACACGAGACTAGAAAAAACCGAAACCAACTCGTCGCCAGTTGAAAACCAGCACTTAACCATCGACCTTGGCGCTGGAGCCAGGAGCACTGGAGCGATAAATGTAGATATCCGTCCTTTAAACAATATTGATATCATTGCCAATGTTCTCTATTTGCCATTTGCTAGCGAGTCAATCGAGCGGGTAGTGCTGAACCAGGTTATCGAGCATTTTAACCATCAAGAAGCTCAAAGGCTCTTAACTGAACTTAAGCGGGTAACGATTCCTGGCGGGGTAATTGAAATTTGGACTCCTAATTTTTTATCAATCGGTATTTTAATGGCTTGGCTTTTTGGACGCATCGATTGGTCAAACCCAGATTCACCGTCAATTTACACACCACTAACCGGTGGGCAAGAATATCCAGAAAATGTGCACAAAAGTTATTGGACAGCTGATCTGTTAAAATTATATATAGAACGCGCCGGGCTTGTTGTTGAAGAAATTTCCACTGATCAGCGATTTTCCACAAAATTTCATCCTGGGTGGATTATCCGCGCGCTAACCCCAAAGCGTCGCGGCCAACTTTACTTAAAAGTTCGTAAATTACCCAAAAGCGGCAAGGTCGATGATCTAAAGCCAATGAAAATAACTGATCCTTGGCTGGGTTATAAGTTTCCTCAAGCAGTCGACAGCACAGATTTATAAAACATAAAATGAAACAAAAATTTGAAAAATATTCAACTGAAAGTATACACTTTTTAAATGATACTCCTTTACCAGCTGTGCTTGAGTTTAAATTAAAAGAAACTCGTCAAAAAAAACCTGCGATTTCATTACTTGATCTTGGCTCTGGCGATGGTGCATGGATTCATTCCATGCTTAAGCGAAATTTAATCAACTTTGAGCACGATCAAATTACCGCTTCGGATCTTTCAGTTGATCGTCTTAATGCCACTAAACAGTTTTTGCCTCAGGTTAAAACGGTCCAATCTGATGCCTGTCACATCGATGCTCTTCCAGACAAACAGTTTGACGTAATCTTGTGTACTATGCTTATTGAACACGTCGATGACGACAGAGAGTTGCTAAAAGAAATTCGCCGGCTTTTAAAAGATGATGGCTGGGCTTATGTGACAACGGTAGTCAAAAAGTGGTATGGATTATATATTTATCGAAATAATGGTCATATTGTACTTGATCCAACTCATGTTCGAGAATATCCATCTTTGAAAAAATTTGTTCAGCTTGAAGAAAATGCGGGTTTTAAGATAAACAGGTATAAACAGTTGATCTATAAATTTCAACTTAGTGACCTGTTTTTTCGACTTTTAGTTAAATTAAAAATCTTAAAACCAAAAAGTTTGAGAACTATTTATATGAAAAATCCTTGGAAAACTATTCGCAATCTTTTTAGAATCCCGATCTTAGGGTTTTATGTGGCTGAAACTATAATCCAATCTAATAGGTCAGAAAAATATAAAAGACACATTCTTTGAAAAGTATATATAAAAGCCAAATACTCGACGCATATACAGAGAAGAGAATGATCGGATAAATGTAAAATTTTTGCATTTTTTGCCAAAAAATAAAAGAAGAAGCCACAAGGAGTGGATAAATATACATGGCTGTTCTAGCCATTTCATAGCGGGTTTTACCTGAAAATACTAATAAGACTATCAATAGAGAAAAACCAACTACAAAGACACCCTTTTTTTTCTTTTGAGTGACTCCGCAAATGCTAAAACCAAGGGAAATTAAAAGAATAATCAAGTTAAGATAATTTAAATTAGCGGTTAATTCGGTAGTATTAAGGTGTAGAGAACGCCGATATTCGTAAAGGTAGTTGTAATCAATATCTAGATTACGTCCAGCCAATAAAAATCCATTAATGTAATTGAAGCCATTTAATGCATATGCTTTTAACAAAATTAGAATCGGAATAATAAATATCACCGCTCTAATCAGGATGTCTTTTAAGCTTCTATAATTGTAGAGGGCTACTCCTGCAAAAATAAAAGCAGTCGGTACTAGCGCGCCAAAACTAAAGGCCAAATTTATTGCAGCAACGCTACCTGCGAGTAATACTAACCATGGCCGATTTTCAGCTGTTAATAATAATAAAAGAGTTAGCATTATTAATGAGGCATTGGCTACATCAAAGAAGGACGGATAAGCATAAAGCTGAACCAGGCCTAAAGACGAAAATGCTGCAAGGGCGCCAATTTTACTATCTGATAAGTTCGAGACCAAAAGGTAAACAAAAACTGGAATTAAGGCTGCTAAGGCTAAAATAACAATGGCTAGTGAGTAGTACCCGTTAGCATCCGCATCCTTGGCTGATATATCCTGATTTAAATTCCAAGGATGTTTCAAAAAGTATCTGATTAATAAGATAGGAGCTGGGGGATGAGAAGAAGGACTCTGAGCTTTAACAGCAACTTCTGTTTTGTCAGTCTTAAATACTCGATCTTGCATGATACTATTTTCAAAGTTGTGCAGGAATTTTTTGTTACTGACGTTGGCTGCATTCAAACTTTGAGCAATTTCTGTAAAGCTATTACTGCCTCTTTTGACTGAATCAAATACTAAGGTAGGTGTATAAATATGGTAGAAATTAATTAAAAAAATCGTCACAAGGGCGAATGACACTAAAAGATTTACTAAAAATTTGTTAATTTTACTATAACTAACTAAACAAAAAACTAGTAAAAAAAGCGCAAAATAAATGGCAATATCTAATAAATTTAACGCAAAATATCCGGGCATTCTTAACCGACCCTCTGGCAATATCGCCCAAAAAGAAAGATTAACTAAATAGAAACTTAGTGCACAAAACAAAATACTAACGCTAAATTTTTTAAGATTGTGCCAATTCATGACTTAATGGTACTGTTACGTTTATATTTTTCTTTTGTTCTTGCCTTTTTTCTTCTAAATACTCGGCATCTTCATTTACTGCCCACGGGTCAAGATTACTAGTACCTAGCATTTTTTTAGCTGCCAATAAACCGCTGTAGACTGCATGATCCATATTGTTGTATTTATATTGCCCGCCTCGACCGATAAGTTCAACATTCTCAAACTTTTTAACAAAGTTTTTGATCACATCAAAATGCTCTTGATGGCCCATATAATAAGTTGGATAAGATTCAGTTTCTCTGATCACAAAACCAGAAACAACATGTTCTTTTTTCTTGAGCAAGTTCATTTTTATCAATTCATCAATTGCGAGTTTAATGATGTCTTTATCTTTCATCTGCCAGAGCTGATCTTTTTGAAAGACAAAATACTCAACACTAATGGCGCTACTATTTTTATTGGCCAGCATATCCTTACTAAAGTTATTGTAGTTGGCAACTCGAGCCATCTTAACTTCAGGGGAATGGACGTAAATCCAGTTATCTTTAAACAGGTTAGCTCGGTTGATAACTAAATTAACTGTTATGTGATCTCGATAGTATAACGCTTTACTTGCATTAATAATTTTTTTACTTGGTGCAGGCTCTAAGCAATCAATAAACTCGGTTATGGGCATTGATGAGAGTAAATGATCCACTGGAACAGTTTTTGGTTTATTATTTTCATCAGTCACGACAATATTATCTACTCGGGTAAAATTATGGTGATTAATCTTTTTAATTCTTGACTTTAAGTGAATCTTTCCGCCACTTTTTTGGATACGCTCGGCCATTACTTCATGCATTTGCCCAGCACCGTGCCTGGGATAGTAAAATTTTTCAACCAAGCTTTTAACTTTATTGTTTTTATTTCTGTTTTTACTCAAAGCATTACGAGCTGCCTCAAAAAAGTTTAAGTTCTTTATTCTTTGAGCGGCCCACTCTGCACCTATTTGGTCACAAGGAATTCCCCATACTTTTTCGGTATAGGTTTTAAAGAACATTTCATACAGTGTGCGGCCAAAATTTTTAACGATCCAATCTTCAAAGGTCTCAGGTTTCCGAAAACGATAGAATATCGAAGCAAACAAATAGCTAGAAGAAATTTTGGTTATCTCCCAAGGAGTTAAAGTGTTAAGTAGATCGTGAAATTGAATTGGATACTGGAATAGTCGATTTTTATAATAGATTCTAGTTAGCCTATCAACTTCAATAAATTCGTCTTTTAAAATTTCTTTCCAGAGGGCTAAAACTTCAGAATTTTTCGTATAGAACCGATGAGGACCAACATCAAATGAATAACCTTTATGCCGATGAGTGCGGGCTAATCCTCCGACAACTTCGTTCTTATCAAAAATAACCACCTGGCCATTGTGTTTAGATAATTCTAGTCCGGCTGCTAAACCTGAAGGTCCAGCACCAATAATAGTATATTTTTTTAACATTTCAAAAGACGTTAGTTGTTGGCAGTACTTTATCATAAAATTTAAGGTTAGTCAAGTATCAGAGCCGTTATTGGTAATTGACAGACCCAATATTCTTTGATACTTTCACTAGAGTCAAGTTTTGTTCGGAGTTCAAGAAAGGAAGGAAAGATCATGAAAGGTCGGTATTGGGCTCTCGTTGCGTTTATGATAGGAGCAACGTACGTAATGATACGGGGGCAAGGGGGTGGAAAGTTACCTGATCGGCAGTCAACG
>Ga0208373_1003242_pt1 | contig 16237 bp, 13 predicted proteins | sample RifOxyC2_FD_184036 | JGI IMG/M metagenome (GOLD analysis project Ga0208373, IMG submission 184036) | Soil microbial communities from Rifle, Colorado - Rifle Oxygen_injection C2 (SPAdes) | ecosystem: Environmental > Terrestrial > Deep subsurface > Rock core/Sediment | place: Rifle, Colorado...
CATAAGGGATAGAAAAATTAATATTTTTAAGGACCGTCGCTGAAGTGTTTGGATAAATAAAAGAAACATTTTCTAATGTGATCCTTGGTTTCTCCAGTTTTTTAATAAGTTTTATTTTATTATCCTGAGTTACGATAGGAAATATAATAATATTTTTTATTTGGTAAAAATTGACTGCATCCTGAATAAAGGGACTATCCGAAACTAATTGACCGAACGTCTTCATGAGTTGTTGCAGATTGCTGGAAAACCAAAAAACATTAATATATAAAAGAACAAAGATGCCGGTTGAAATCTCGTGCATCACTAGTTGATTAGTGGTAACCAAGAGAAAAGTGAATATTGAAATAACTGGTAATAATTCGACAAACGATAAAACAATCCAACTTTTTTTAAAAAGACGCATTTGTTTAACCGTAAATTGTCTATATAAAGCTATTAACCTTATCCGGAAAAAATCAAATGAATGAAATAATTTAATTTCAGGTAAAGTATCGCGACCGCAAATAATTTGGTTTAAATATTCAAATTTTTTTCGTAAATCAGAATCCGCCCGATATATTGTAAAAGTATATTCCCCAAACCTGGCTCTAATAATTAAGGGGACAATATGAGCGACTAGGACAAATAAAGCAATAAGCGGTGAACCCACCATAAAAATCGAAAGAATAATTATAAACATGATTACCCGCTGAAGAAATTCCACAATATACTGTATATACCATTTAAACTGCATTTGAAAACGATTGAAAGTTCGCCAGATAAGATCATTTTTACTTGGATCTTCAAAAGATGGGAGATCAAAAGTCGAAAGCTTTCTGATAAAATCCTGATTATTATAAATAGCTTGTTTTATATCTAAAATATTCCAAATATATTCCCGAAATTTATCAACAAAGTTAGTGATAACTTCATAAACAAAACGAAGAACAATAATACCAATAATTCCTAAACCAAATAAAGTACTTTTTCCAGTAGCGGCATTTATAATCGCCGAATAGAAAAAAATAGTACCAGTATACAAGAAACCTAATATAACCTGAAGAAATATATATAAAGCAAATGTTCCTTTATCCGCTTTCCATGTCCGATTAAAAACAAATCTTATTGACGATAATATCTTCATTACAAAAGTATATCAAACCTAGTAATCTTAGATAAGAGGCTTAAATGCCGAAGTATTTTATGTTTGATTAGATTGTCCTAACAATCTAAATCTATAATGTCCAGACTAGTGAAGGATGTTAGAACTTTTTACGCACAGATTTAGTACCCCATTACCTGTTCCACTATAAATTTGAGTGTTCAATCATCTCTATAAACTCCGGTCAAAATATTGACACTAATACTGACTTTATATTTAATAAAATAAAATTTAAAAAATATTTTCTAAGCAGTTTTTAGATTGATCCGAGGAGGAGATCCTTTAGCGTGAACTATCATTGTATTTGTAATCATTTTTTTATAAGTTTCTAGTGTTTGAAAAGGGGCTTGTCCTTTTTTAACTGCTGATGGTAAAATTCTATGTTGCTTAAGTATTTCACGTTCTCTATCATCCTCATTAGGAGGAATAAACCTACCCTGTCTTAATATTGTATGGATAAGAGAACTACTATGAAGAATTGCCTTTTCATCTTCTGGTTTTGAATGATAAAGATCTATTTCAAATAATTTGTCATGTGCTGCTTTCAAAGATTCTACTTGACCGGTTCTTTCATAGTCATAATAAAAAAATGCCCCTTGACAAGCGGTAGTAAATTCAGCAAAAGAAAGTGACCTTCCACTACTTCTTGTGAGTATTTGTTCTCTTAGTAAAACCAATTGCGGATCTGTCTTTATACTTTCAAGGAAATTCTGATATTCGCTGTATGAATCTTTTGGTGTAATACCAAATTTATTTAACATTTGTGCAGTAGCAAGTGTTTCTTGAAGAATCCTAAGCCCTCCTTGTTTTATTTCAGTTGCATCGGGAATCGGAAGGTTTATGGCAGTTAATTGTTCTTTTAAACTTGCTAATTCTTCTTCATAACCTGAAAGTTGCCCATCGTTTAATATCATAAAACTATTATAACAAATCTTGTAAACTGAAATTAGAATGCTTAAATGCTAAAGTATTTTATATTAAATAGATCGACCTGACAATCTAAAATCATCAAGTCCAGAGGGGAGGTGTCCTACGTCAAGAATATTTCTTTCAGAGAATCTTTAAGCATAAGTCGAAGTGTTTTTTTACCTAATGTTGTTTTAAAATATTTTTCACGTCTTGTTGCATCGTGTTTTGACAAATAATATTCACAAAACAATAAAGTAAACGGTCGCCTGAATTCGGTTGCTTGAGAATTACCGGAAATATGAGAAGTTAATCTTTTGTGAAGATTGGTGGTATAGCCAATATAGAAATTATTGTCTTTGAGTGAATCAAGAACATAAACACAGTATTGAAGTTTTTTCATACTTTGACTCTTGAAGAGTCATAAACAGCTGTGAAGTAGAACAAAGTTCACTTCACAGCCATGTAGTGATCAGCGAAGCTGATCACTACATGGTCCAGACTGGTAGAGGACGTTAGAACCTTTTACGCTCAAATTTAATTTCAAATATATATTTCTTGAAATAATTAACATGTATGGATTTAAATTGATAAACATTTTGCTTTATTATGCGATAATTATTAGATGTTAGTTAATCTAGATAATCCTAGTGGTGCTTTACCAAATGCTAATTTATTATCTCCTAATAAATTAGAAGGGTTTAAGGGCATTTCTTTTTTTGAAAGTATAGATGGAAGATTTAAAGCAGTTGATACTGGACCAAGAAATCTACCTGGTTCTATGACTGTACATTTTAATGAAAAAAGCGGACAGCTATATTATTTAGAAAGTAACGCTAATAAAATTGATTCTAGATCAGGTATTGGTTTCAATTTAAGAACAGGTGAATATTATTCCTTTCAAGAAAAAGGTGACCCAAAAAAAGACCCACGAATTTTAAAAGCCCTTGAATTGTTAGGTTATGAATATAATAGTTGGTTAGACAATCCGCCAGGTTATCCAGAAGTTGAGAAAATATTTAAAGATGTTACTTCCGGCAAACCTATTGAATTAACAAATTTAAATAATGCGGTAAAAAAAGGAGAATATTTGCTTTTTTACGATAGTTTATCAAGGGTACATGCATGTAAAGTCTTGGAGATTCAATCTATTACAGATATGCCTATTGCTAAAGGAGGATATCGCATACTTACAGATTCAAACGGAATCAGCATAAACATTTCACAATCTAATTTTGAAACTAAACAAGACGTTCATGATACAAATGAGGTCGTCGGAGCAGTTGTCCCAAAGGATTCAGAAATTGTTTTGAATAAAGATGAACAAGGCATTTGGAGAATAACTAAAGAAGAATTTGAATTATTAGATCGATATAGTGAAAGCAAACGTGACCCAAGCATTGAATACCCTTTATCACGTGAAGAATTTGTTATTGCTTCTGCGCTTGATGGAATGGCTTTTGAACGCTGGGGTGCCAGTATAGAATCAATCAGAAGTAAAAATCCAGGAAAATATTCTGGTATTTCTAAAGAGAATCTTCTAAAAGCAATTGGGAACTTAGTATCTAGATTTGGTGAACCTGCATTAGCAAAAGCAGTTTTATACAACGCTTATCAACATATTTTTAGACTACATACACCAAATCATAGGACTAAGATTGTTGGTGCACAAAATAACGTCTTTGGAGATGTTCATTCAGATATATTAGGTTTTAAAAGAGATATCTCTCATTTAGTTAAAGATTTAACAGGTAATATCCATCCAATTACAGATGATATGGAAAGAGATGGATACGGAACAGTTGGTCAAGGCGTTTATAATGTAAAATCAATTTTCGGAGATTTAGATATGTTAGAAATATTAAAAGTTAATTATCCGGAGACTTTTAATCAATTAGTTAAATTTTTATCAGAACTGGCGCCTATAGATCAAGGTGACTGGTATGGTAATAGTACGGTATTTCCTTTACGAGCAATCAAAGAATATTTTCCAGAAGCGTATGATTATATGAAAAAGAATTTTGAAGGAACTCTCTCTGAAGAAGAAGGCTCAGGAATAAAATTTTGATTAAAATATTTGAAAATATTACCTTTTTAATTAAATCAAAAAAGCTTAAATGCCATAGTTTTTGTGTTAATATAGATTGTCTTTATGCTCTAAACTTCATTGTCCAGAGGGGAGGATTCGAACCTCCGTAGGGTTACCCCGCTAGATTTACAGTCTAGTGCGATTGGCCGCTCTGCCACCTCTGGTATCTCAATTACCTTCCATTTTATCAAATAATCCTTATTATTTACTGGGAAAACAGAAAAAAATAAATATAAAGACTATACTTAACACAGGTGATCACCAATGTATAAAAAAATCCAAAAAAATCATCCGCAATATAACTGTCCGTTTTGCAAACGGGATATAACATCTTCAAAAAAAACAGAAATTTTTTACAGGAGTCATTGGATAAACGGATGTATTGAATGTTTTGCTTTATCGATCAACGAATCAACGATTGATAATTTTCAAGAAAAAAATTATTAAAGAATTATTTGATCAAAAAAGAAAATTTTTTGAATGTCAGAAGATCAAAAAGAAAACAAAAAACATAACAGCCAACCGTATATATAAATAAAAAAAAGAATGGAAAAAAAACATTAAAATATTTCACGTTTGGAAAAACTTGTATCAATATCTCAAGGAAGATTATATGAAACAGATAAACCCCAAATGAATACCCCCCAAGAATATTTATAACCCTGTTTATTTTTGATGAAAAGTTTATCTGTCCAAGTAACAACAAAGAAGATAAAGTAAATGCCGCTCCTAAAAATAATTTGATTCCTGAATAATTATAACCCCAAGGTTGGGGAAAGTTGAATGTTAAAAGTAAAAACAATGTCAACCCTGCAAGACTAAATAAAATAATTCTTTTGTTATTTTGATTTACCAATTTTGCAAATATCATCCCAAGGGCTGCATATTTTATTAGTTCTACAATTTGTCCATAACTTTTTCTGACTTGAACAACTGTCAAATTAAAGTAGTGAGTATTAATTCCGGTATATTCCAGAACAAATGCAAAAATAATTATCACAATATATAAAAAAATACGGAACTTAGGTGGTATATAAGTAATCAACCAAAAGATTAAAGTAAATAAAATTAGAAGGTCTAAGTAATAAATAGGAGTATTGACGACTTTACCCGTCATCAATTGGAGAAGGACATTTTTAAAATTAATTAAATTGGGTTTTAATAGAAACCCGATCGCTGACCAAAAAACCAATGGGAAAAATAATCTTTTTATTCTCATTAAAACAGTTGAAAAAGATAATTTGATTTGAAAAAAATATTTACTCATAAGAAAAAAGGAGAGTGTCATAAATATGGGGACGGAAAAATATCCGTATCTTTCAAGGAAATTTACTCTGCCATGGAAAACATTTCTTATGTGGATATTGACAACTAAAAAAGTAAGAACGATTTTTAATAGATCAAATAAGTAATTTCGTTGTTGGTGGCTTGTATTTTTATCAACCATAATGGATATTATAGTAAAATACTTGATATGAAAAGCAAAGGCTTCATTATTTTAACGGCAATTTTTTTGTCGGTTATTTTTTTTACACAATTTAAATTAATTAACCATCCGGTCAAGGATAATGATGAAGGAATTTATTTAACCTCGTTTCTACTTGTTGATAGAGGGTATCCAGCTTATAAAAAGACATATTTTTCCCAACCCCCGGGTTTTTTACTGGCCGTTTATCCCGGATTCATTTTGTTTGGTAAAACATTGCAAGCAGCTCGATTCACAGTTGGTCTCTGGTCATTAATTGGGTTATTGGCAATCATTTGGATCGGTTTTGAACTGAAAAACAAATGGATAGGATTATTAGCTATCGGTTTATTATTTCTCGTCCCATCATATTTTAATCAATCATTAACGTTTCAATCTGACATTCTGATTACAACATTTTCCTTAATATGTTTAGCAGCATTAATAAAATTTGGGAAAAACCTTCATTTACCATGGTTTATTATCTCTACTTTTTTTTTAAATTTATCTTTCTGGACAAAATTTGATATAACTTTTTTTCCTTCTTTTATCCTATTTTTTTGGTTCATGTATGGAGAGAAAAAAATAACTTTTAAAGAAATTACTAATTTATTTCTTATATTTCTTGCAGTAAGCATGGGATTTTTTATCCTGTTTATTTTGCCCTTTGGAGCGAGAGAGGTTTTTAACAATTCGATCTTGCTTAGGTTTCAAGCGGCGGCCAATTCTTCGTCTTCATTTTTACTGATAAATTATTTAATTAAAGATATTACATTATCAGTAATTATCATTGGAAGCTTGATTTCTAGTTTTTTTAAAAAAAATAAATCTAACAGTTCTTCAAACATTATTTTACTCTGGAATATTTTTGTTTTGATTATATTCTTTTTTTACAGGCCCTTATTTCCTCATCATCTAGTGATATTGGCAGTTCCCTATGTCTTATTATTTTCTTTATTGTTGGTTAATTTTATTAACAAATCAACATTTAGATATGTGGTATTAACGGTGTTGATCGTTTCCTTGATCAATCGCATCAACATCGCCACAAAAACTTCTTCCGGACTGATCAACAAACAACAGCAAAAGACTGTGGAAATTATAAAAAAATATGCAAATATTAACGATTTTGTTATCAGTGATGAAGAGATTTTAACCGGTTTATCAGGTCGGCTTCCACCTCCAGAACTTTCTGACATTTCTCAGGTAAGAATTAGATCAAACAACTTAAATTCGGGGGATTTTAAAAAAATAGTTATCGATTATAAGCCAAAGTTGATAATTACTTGGAATGGAAGGTTGGAATCAATCAAAAATTTTAGAGAAAATTTATCCTACTACAAAATACTAACTTCATTTTCACCTTCAAAAAATATTTATATGAGAATTGTTGAGTAACTCAGGTATACTCATTTTATGAACGGAAAAGTTTCCATCATTGGGGGAGGACATGTAGGGATGAGCGCTGCCTTTGCCATGTTACTCAAAAATACGGTTCGGGAATTGGTTCTTTTTGACCGTGATACCGATAAAATGAAGGGAGAACAATTAGAATTTGAACACAGCCTAACATTTCTTGGCACCGCAAAGATAACAGCGGCAAGATCATATGAAGATCTCAAAAATAGTGATGTAATTGTATTTACGGCAGGAAGAACACAGCTTCCGGGGGAGTCGCGACTTAATTTAGTAAAAAGTAATTTGGAAGTGGTTAAAACAATTCTTTCCCAAGCAATCAAATATTCACCGGACAGTGTGATAATAATGGTCACCAACCCTGTCGACATTTTAACCTATCAAGCCGGTAAGTTTTTAAAACTTTCACCCGGCAAAATATTCGGAAGTGGCACAAGCCTGGACTCAGCCCGTTTTAGATTTCATCTTTCAGAATTTTTAGGAATTAATCCAAAAAATATTCACGCTTATATATTAGGTGAACACGGAGATAGTTCTTTTCCAGCAATTTCTCATGCTGATATCGGCGGACAACCGTTAACAACGATGAAAGGATTTTCTTCAGAAAACATTCAAGAAGCTTTTCAAAAAGCAAAAACAGCTGCAGGAACTATTATTGCCGCCAAGGGATCAACCTATTATGCGATAGGAGTTGTCATCAATCAATTGGTCGACGCGGTTTTAAAAGATACCAAACGGGTTTATCCTGTCTCCGTTCCACTTACAGGTCAATATGGTTACAAAGATGTTTCCATCAGTGTGCCTTGCGTCATCGGAAAAAACGGAGTGGAAAAAATCCTTGAAGTACCTTTATCAGATGAAGAAAAAAAACTTATGGGAAAATCTGTAAAAATATTGAAGTCAGTCGTCTTTTAATCAAAATAATTCCTCAAAGTTTTACTTTCAGCATAATGCTTTTGTCATCCCCGCGTAGGCGGGGATCCAGTCTACATTCACTTCTTTTAAAAAATTTGACTTTCAGTAGTAGTAGTAGACTCTCATACAGATTAATCTTTTGAAGGAGGTGATTAAAAAATGATTGAAAGTATAAAACCGACAGCACCACAAGGAGAAAATAAAGGAAAAGGTAAGGCCCCTTCTCTTTGGTCTAATGTTAGATTAGATCATTTAGAAAAATTAGCAGATGGTCTGAAAAAATATGCGGAAAAAAAGAAAGCAGATGCAGCAGCCAAAAAAAAGAAGGGAAAATAAAAATCAAAATATTTTTTTGAGTTTAGTTTTATTTAATAACTACCGTAATCTCTCCTTTGTAATCTTTTTTTATCAATTCACTAATCGGCCCCCGGATGATTTCTTCAAATTTTTTTGTCATTTCCCTGCAAATAACAATTCCAAAATTAAACTTCAATGTATCAATACATTTGAGTGTTTCTTTGATTCGTAAAGGCGATTCGTAAAATACAAAAACCATATTTGGAAATATCTTCTTAATTTGTTTTAACTTTTCAATTAATTGATTTATTTGTGATTCCTTTTTTGGGAAAAAACCAAAGAACATGTGTTCCCCGGGATCAAATCCAGAATAGACCAGAGCAGTTGTTAATGCCGATGGACCGGGTATAACGGTTATGGAAAGATTTCGTTGGATACAACTTTTAACTAACAGATAACCGGGATCAGAAACAAGGGGAGTTCCGGCCTCGGAAATTAAAGAAATATTTTTTTCTTGTTTTAAAAGGTCAATTATTTCAGGAAGTTTTTGAAATTCTTTTTCTTTGTAATATGACCAAACAGTCGAACAAACAACAGGTAAATTGAAACGTTTTTTAATTGCCTCAAGTAAAGTTTGGGCAGAACGGGTATCTTCAGCCAAAATAATATCAGAAGCCGCTAAAGTCTTTGCCTGACGGATAGAAAGGTCGTCGAGGTTGCCGATGGGGGTGGCTACAATGAACAGCATAAATGTTAAAGATTAAATATTAAATGTTAAATAAACTATTAAAGTTTAAACCGTTAAACATCTAAAAATTTAATATTTAACAGTTTAATATTTATTTAATCTTTAACCTTTAATTTTTAAAAATTTTTTCCTAAAGATTTCCACAAAAATCGGTACCAAGGAAATAATAATTACCCCAAATATGACCAATGAAAAGTTCTCTCGAATAAATTTCATATTTCCAAAGAAATATCCGGCAAATGTGGCGATGGCGACCCACAACAATCCACCAATTACATTGTAGGAAAAAAATTGCTGGTATCTCATTCTTCCGACGCCGGCAACGAACGGGGCAAAAGTCCTTATAAAAGGCATGAATCTGGCAAGAATTATTGTTTTGCCTCCATGTTTGTGAAAGAACTTCTGAGTTTCTTCAATATGGCTTTCATCAATGGGAATTTTAGGGTGGGCGACGATTTTTTTACCGAAAAAATAACCGATCCAATAATTAGCCGTATCGCCAAGAATGGCGGCAACCGCCATAAGTAAAAATAACAGCCAAATATTTAAGGAACCGAGAGCGGCAAAAGCGCCGGCGGCGAAAAGGAGAGAGTCGCCGGGTAAAAATGGGGTAAAGACCAAGCCGGTTTCCATAAAGATAATTAGAAATAAAATTACATAGGTAGCCAATCCGTAGTTAGAGATAATGGTTCCTAAATGAACGTCGATATGGATGATAAAATCAATCAAAAATTTCAAAATATCCATCCTATTATTATTTCACACGCAAGACCTCATTTCAACTTGACAAAAATATATTGGTCAGTATAATGGCATAAATCGAACATATTTAACATATGTCAAACCTAGTAAATAATTTCATAAATTATTTATACTTGAAAGAACGGTCGAGGGAAGAAACATCAAGAATTGTTTCTGAAATTACTTACAGTACCGTCATTGAACTATACTCCGAACAATATCCCGACGAATCATCTGCTCAAAAATTGGAAAAAGATCTGGCGGAATTATTTAACCAAAACGTCTCCAAAGATAAAATATACAAAAGATTAGGAATCTCCCCAGAAGTTATGAGGAAAAGATTAGAAAAAAATATTGTTAAATATATTAATTTCAATCGATAAAATTATGCCAGAAGCTTTTAGGCCGGTATCAACTATCGCATTACATGATGCTATAAAAAGTGCTCCAAAAGATATCACAAGGAGAAAAGAAATATCCAGACTTTCTGAGGAAACTATTCAAAAGATGTCTTTAGTACGTCTGCCAGGTAATTTAAGAGGTGATAAATTTTCTCATAATTTTAAAGAGATGTATGACGCAACGATCGGTTTATTAGATAGTCGAAGGGATATAAATTCATTTAATAGATATTTAATTAGTACCGCGACGACTTTTGCCTCAAGCATGATGATTTTTGATCTCCAGGAATTAAAAAGAGAAACAAGAGAACAAACATTAACAAGATTAAAAAAACATTCCGAACGGTTTTCTGCATACCAGTTCCTTGCCGTTCATTACTTACTTCAAGGGTTAACTAAAAAAAATACTAAGGAATATGTAATAGTTCAACAAGAAATGGCCAGGACTGTACGAAAAGACGCAATAGAACGAGCTTTGCCCCGAATTTCAAAATCAATAGAAAAAGCATTTATCGGAAAACCTGCCACAGCCCTGGCACTTAATCTACTGACTAAAGAAGCAATGGGGTCTTCCGAAAAGAAAAGAGACCGTTATATTAAAAAAAGAGTTGATAGAGCTAGAAAAGAATTTAGTGAAAATATATCAAATCAGCCGCCAATCAGATTTATGATGGGAGTTTATAATGATGTTGCCGAATATTGTCGAAAAAAAGGAGTTGAAAACCCATTATTAAATCTTACTTTAGGTGATGTGACAGGATTAGGAATGGACAATCAAGTTGCAGAAGCTCTAGCTTTAAATCCAATTGGTCCAAAAGGTTTGATGTTGGGGGCTCGGGCACGGATGCATATTCAATTGGCTTATATGTCTGGAAAAGACGATGATAAACAAAGATATGAAGGCGATTCTTTGGGATGGTTAGGTTTACGAAAAAAATTTATTCAATATGGTCAAGAGCGAGGTTTATATTCACGGAAAAATCCGGCAGTTAGTTCCATTATAGGTGAAGGAGGGGCAGATGCTTTGTTCAGAGTTTCAAGAATATTGAATGAAAAATTTAAAATGAAATGGTTAAAAGAGAATGAAAAAGAAAAATTTCCCAAAAATAAAAAATTTAAAGCTTATTTTGCCAATCCCGCCTTCAGAATGGTTAGTGCAAAAGTCAGGGATGCGGGTTTTGACGTTTATGAAGAACAGACAACTTTGGATAAAGGCTTTCGTCCTGATTTGGAAAAAGTTGAAAAATATCTTGATAAAAACAAAGATTGTAAAGTTTTTGTCTATGTGCCGATTAATAACCCGAGTTCGGACATTACTGAAAAAGAATATATGGATAAATTAATAGGAATATTAAGAAATCATGGGACTATCCTGATTAACGATATGGCTTATTTGGGGACGGGGAATTTGAAAAAAAACAAGGAATTAGCTCAGTCAATTAATACTTATGAAAACAGAGTTGATGTTTATTCAATGTCAAAGATTTTTGCTCGGACCGGACTACGATGTGGTTGTGCAGTCTCAACAATTAAAGAATTATCAGAGAAAAACGATATTATTCCTGTCGCTCAAGGAATACAATTGGGCAACGCCTATCCAATGCAAGCGGAAGCATTGGCTATTTGGGATTTGGTCGGACCTCGAGATAGGAAACTATTAAACGAACATTATAAAGGTCAGCAAAAAAGGATGATTGATAAACTTCGTGACATTGACGAAAAGAGAGTTGCGGAGGGAAAAACCACTCTTTTTGCCTGGGATAAGGATTTTTTTGCCGATGCGGCACTCTATGCATATGTTCCACTTACAGAAGGTGTTGACGCATTTGAGGTGATTAAAGAAGCAGGTTTAGTTGGCACACCTGACAGTGGATTTTTTCAAAAAAAGATAAAAGGTAAAAAAGTCAGATATTTAAGGTTTGCTTTAGGGGTAGAGGAAATACCTGAAAAAGAAACAACTACATAGTAAATCATTCTAATTTTTGCTACAATTATTGGTTGCTCGTATGTTTAAACTCAAATCCTCTTTTTCACCGACGGGAGACCAGCCGCAGGCGATTGAAAAATTAGTCGCAGGGATTAAAATGGGGAGAAAAGATCAGGTTTTACTTGGTGTGACCGGATCGGGAAAGACTTTTACATTGGCCAACGTCATAGAAAAATTACAGATGCCGGCCCTCATTATTTCCCACAACAAAACCTTGGCCGGTCAACTTTATCAAGAATTCCGGGATTTTTTTCCGGAAAACGCCGTTTCTTACTTTGTTTCTTACTACGACTATTATCAACCGGAAGCCTATATGCCGTCATCCGATACTTATATTGAAAAGGAAGCTCAGATCAATGAACTGATCGACAAACTTCGACTTAAAGCCACCACTAATATTTTAACCCGTAAAGACGTGATCGTCGTCGCCTCCGTTTCCTGTATCTACAACATCGGTTCACCGGTTGAATACGGTAGATTTATTATGGAAGTTGAAGTAGGACAAAAAATTGAGATAAAAAACATTGCCCGCCGTTTAATTGAACTGCAATATTCCCGGAGCGAGTTCGATTTCAAACGGGGAACATTCAGAATTAGGGGGGACCGAATCGATATTTACCCGGCTTACGAAGATATAGGGCACAGAGTAACCCTTGAAAATGGAATAATTAAACAGATAGATAATTTTGAACCGTTGACCGGTAAGCTCATTGTAAATAGAAAATTGAAAATTGAAAATTCCAAGCTTATTATTTATCCAGCAAAACACTACCTGATGGATCCGACGGTTTTTAAAAACGCGGAACAACAAATAAGAGATGACCTAAAAAAAGAAGCAGATGCTTTAAAAAAGAAAAATAAATTAGTCGAAATGCAAAGGCTGGTCCGAAAAGTGAATTATGACCTGGAGATGATCAAGGAAGTAGGTTATGTCAACGGTATCGAAAATTATTCCCGTTATTTTGATGGCAGAGAGAAGGGAGATCCGCCATACAGTTTGATAAATTATTTTAATCAACAGTACGGAAAAGATTGGTTGCTTTTTATCGATGAATCTCACATGACGGTTCCACAGATTCGAGGAATGTTTAATGGGGACTATTCGCGGAAAAATACGCTGATAGATTACGGTTTTCGTTTAAGATCGGCCCTTGATAATCGTCCGCTTAAATTTGAAGAATTTTATCCAATGGCGTCGAAAATCATATATGTGTCAGCAACTCCTAATCAGTGGGAATTGGAGCAGTCAAAAAGCAGTGGGATTATTGAACAGCTAATAAGACCAACTGGGATAATTGATCCGGAGATTATTATTAAACCGGCCACAAATGAGGTACAGGATTTAATTTTGGAAATTGGAAAACGGGTCAAACTTAATGAGAAAGTATTAGTAACTACGTTAACAAAAAAAATGGCCGAAGATCTATCAACTTACTTAAAAGAAAAAAAGATCAATGCATCTTATCTTCACAGCGATGTTAAAACCTTGGAAAGATCGAATATTTTAGATAATTTGAGAAAAGGCAACTTTGATGTTTTAATTGGCGTCAATTTACTTAGAGAAGGATTGGACTTACCGGAAGTAACTTTAGTTGCAATTTTAGATGCGGATAAGGAAGGATTTTTAAGATCAAGAACTTCACTGATCCAAACAATGGGCCGGGCAGCCCGAAATATCACTGGGCAAGTAATTATTTATGCAGATATCATGACCAAGTCGATAACTTCAGCGGTTGGCGAAATTAATAGAAGAAGAAAGTATCAAGTTAATTACAATACTAAACATAATATTACGCCAAAAACGATTTATAAGCCGATCAGAGAAAAAATTATTGATCAAGAGGAAAAAAGCCTTTTTTACGACCGCGATTTTGACTCAAAATATTTGGATGAAATGGATATTGAAAGTTTGACGCCGTTTGATAAAAAGAAGCTCGTTCGTAAAATGGAAAGGGAGATGAAAAACCAGGCAGAGGGATTAAATTTTGAGTTAGCGATAAAGATTAGGGAGAAAATTAAACAGTTAAACGGTTAAAACCTAAACAGTTAAAAAAACTATTAAATCTTAAATATTAAATGTTTAGTAGTTTAATGTTTAACAGTTTATTTAGGTTCTAACAGTTTAAGGTTTAACTGTTTTTAAATATGGATTACATCAGAATAAAAGGTGCCAGACAGCATAACTTAAAGAATATTTCAGTTGATATCCCTAAAAACAAGTTTGTCGTCATAACCGGAATTTCCGGGTCAGGGAAGTCATCCCTTGCATTCGACACTATCTATGCCGAGGGACAAAGACGCTATGTTGAATCTCTATCTGCTTATGCACGTCAGTTTTTAGGGATCATGGACAAACCTGATGTTGATCTGATCGAAGGCCTGTCTCCGGCAATTTCGATAGACCAAAAAACGACCTCCCATAACCCAAGGTCAACCGTTGGCACGATCACGGAAATCTACGATTATCTGCGTTTGCTTTTCGCCAAAGTCGGCCATCCTCATTGCCCAAATTGTGGTAGGGAAATTAAAAAAATGTCGATCGACGAGATAGTGCATCGAATCATAAAGGAAATTGAGGTAAAGATTCTTGACGATAAAACCAAACCCCATAAATTCTTGATTTTGTCTCCAATTGTTCGTAATAAAAAAGGTGAGTTTAAAGACCTTTTTGATAATCTTCGTTCAAAAGGAATAAATCAAATAATAGTTGACGGAAAAAACTTTAGTTTAGATTCGGAAATTGGTCTTATCAAAACAAATAAACACAAAATTGAAGCGGTAATGGACACGATCGCTTTTGGTTATAAGGAAATGAAAAATAATAAATTTACTGAAAGTTTAAGAGCTCGACTTGTCAATGTTATTGAGCAATCATTGAAACTTTCTGACGGATTAGTGATAGTTAAAACAGGGAATGATGAACATCTCTATTCGGAAAAATTTTCTTGTCCGGTCTGCAACCTTTCATTACCGGAAATTGAACCAAGAATGTTTTCCTTTAATTCTCCGCTTGGAGCCTGCGAAAACTGCCGGGGGATTGGAACAATTTTTGCAGTTGATCGGAATTTGATCTTAAATAAAAATCTTTCCATTCTTGAGGGCGGAATCCTTCCTTTTAATAAATTATTTTTTCACGAAACTTGGTATGTACGTTTGATCAAACAAGTTTGTGAAGAAGAGGGAATAGATATGAATAAGCAGATCAGTGGATTGACAGAAAAACAAATAAATACTATTTTAAAAGGTACCAACAAGACATATAGGGTTGAAGGACTAAATAGATTTGGTCATGCAACCGCCATTACAGAAAAATTCCCCGGGATCATTGCCGAGCTGGAACGCAGATATGTTGAAACCCAAGGAGACTATTCCGCCATGGAAATACAAAAATATATGCGGGAAGAAACCTGTCAAAAATGTTTGGGACTTAGGTTGAAACCGGAAATTCTCTCAATAACTATTGAAGACAACAATATAGCTCAGATCTCCGACCGACCAATCGACAATTTGACAAGTTATTTTAAGGAAAAATTAGAATCATTTTTATCAATATATGAGAAACAGGTGGCAAAATCGATCATCAAAGAAATTTTGACTAGACTTAATTTTTTGAATAGCGTTGGTTTATCTTACCTGACGATCAGTCGAAGGGCCGGAACGTTGTCCGGTGGAGAACTTCAAAGAATTCGCCTGGCTTCTCAAATCGGAAGCGGTTTAACAGGAGTTCTTTATGTATTGGATGAGCCATCGATTGGTCTTCATCCGCGTGACGTAGCCTCCCTTATTGCAACATTAAAAAATCTTCGAGATCTAGGTAATAGTTTAATTGTTGTTGAACACGATCGGGAAACAATGGAAGAGGCCGATTATTTGATCGAGTTGGGAGAAAAAGCCGGCAAAGACGGAGGAAAGATAATTTTTGACGGAATTCTTTCGGAGATGAAAAAATCAAAAACATCGTTAACAGGAATGTATTTGACTGGAGAAAAGAAAATTAATGTTAAGGATAAATATATGCGTTCCATACAAAAAAATCATGGAGAATTAATTTTCTCCGGGATCACCCATAACAATTTAAAAAATATAAATATCAAAATTCCTTTAGGTAATTTAATTGGAGTTACCGGC
>Ga0208373_1003245_pt1 | contig 16233 bp, 13 predicted proteins | sample RifOxyC2_FD_184036 | JGI IMG/M metagenome (GOLD analysis project Ga0208373, IMG submission 184036) | Soil microbial communities from Rifle, Colorado - Rifle Oxygen_injection C2 (SPAdes) | ecosystem: Environmental > Terrestrial > Deep subsurface > Rock core/Sediment | place: Rifle, Colorado...
TCGATGTCACTTCTTCCAGCATGCAGTTCGATGGATGACGATGATACAGAGTCCGAGCCAACGAGTACGCCTCAGGAGGCAGTGACAGACCATGACCAAGATGGCTACGACGGTGGCGTGATTAGCCCCAGTTTGGCAGTTGAGGTTCTTCGCACCGCATTGGAACATGATCGTGACGTTGTAAAGCAGATCATGTTAGTCGGCGGGAATACTCGGAATTACGATGCTTCGTTTCTTCAGCACTTAAGGATTGCAAAGGCATTGCTAGAATATCAAGAAAAGGTTGGGATCCAAGAAGCTCTACTACCTCATATTGCAACAATGCCGCCATTGAATCTAAGACTCCTTGATGAATTAGTAGACCTTGAGTGCCACCTGAGTATTAACTTTGAGGTCTTCAGCGATGTGATATTCGCTGCGATTTGCCCAGGGAAGGAGAGAGACTACGGACGGCGCAATTTGGTTAAGGCCATCCAGAATGCTGTTACCAAGCTCAAGGAGAAGTGCGTTCATTCAATTCTAATTCCCGGGCTTGAACCTGTAGCCTCGACTATGTCAGGCATAAGGCAACTTCCAGAGATGGGAATCACACCGACTGTCAACGTGTTTCACAGGGATCGTGGCAGCCGCCTTGAGCGTCATGAGCGTTTGAGGTACGAGGAACTATTGGATATTGCTTTGGTCCTCGAGGAGGTCTACCGCACGCATGATCTCACTCCGTACTGGAAGGGCTGTGGCCGTAATGCCCTCGATTTTGAGGCCAAAAGTGGATGGTTCAGCTCTTAAGCTGTGAGTTCTCTTGGTGACAATCTGCTGGTTCGCTGAGAATGGTTGCTGCATGCAATGCCGTTCTCAGTTCTCAACTTGTTCTCAATGTGGCAGTGTGTTGATTTTTGAGACCGATGAAAGTACAATTGAGAGGTCACTATGTACCATAAGAAAAGAAATGTCATCATACCAGCCGTCCACGTGCTCTTATTTCGAGGAGATCACGTTTTTTTAATTCGACGGTTTAATACTGGCTATTTGGATGGAAGTTATAGCGTTGTTGCTGGCCACGTGGATTCTCGAGAGCCAGTCTTATCCGCTGCCCGAAGAGAGGCGGAGGAGGAAGCTGGGTTAAAGATAAGTGCTAGTGCTTTAAGAATGGTGCACGTAATGAATAGGCATACTCCTGGAGAAACACTTGAACGCGTGGACTTCTTTGTTCAGGCCTCAGTTTGGGATGGTGAACCGCGCATCCTGGAACCCGATAAGTGTGACGAGATGAGGTGGTTTCCAACCAGAGATCTTCCACATAATCTTATTCCGTATATTGGATTCGCTATTTTGCAAACATTGGCGGGCGTTTATTACAGCGAGTTTGGATGGTGATTCATTTGTGCTTTGTGGACTAAAATTCCTCCGATGAGCCATCGGTTGCCTGCTCGTTCCACTGCGAAAGATTTATCGGATTCATACCATACGCGCTGCCCAGCTCCGCCAGTAGGACGGAGCGCCATTAACGATCGTTCAAGCGCTGATTCGGGGCCGGAGGCAACCCGAGGTCGCTCGGTTCGGACGGTGAAGCGTGTTGTCCCACGACTTTCACGACGATCCTTAGTAGTTCTGTTGAGTTACCAACGAAAATGTAACCACCGTTTTTATCATCACTCCCCTGCGTGGTGCCCAAATAGTGCCCACAGAGTAATGATTTCGGTGTTTTTCGGCCGGTCATGATGTGGTGAGATCAGACGTGAAAAGCGTGCGGAATTCCGCACAGATTAGCCAAAATTCTGCCAACGGCAGCCACAACTTTCTATGCGCCTTTTCAGGTTTCGATTCCCCGTGGGGCTACTAATTGACAAATTGATAATTCAATTGACAATCTGTCATATCCATGTTATCCTAATCACATGATCACTCGCAGTTTAGAAGCACAGTTAAAACAACTGGCAAAAAAAATGCCAGCCATTGCTATAATTGGCCCACGCCAATCTGGCAAAACTACTCTGGTGCGTAAAGTGTTTCAGGATAAACCGTATGTTTCCTTAGAGGATTTAGATGTGCGCGAGTTTGCGCAAACAGATCCACGAGGATTTTTAGTGCAATATCAAACTGGTGCAATTTTTGATGAAATTCAACGAGTACCAAACTTGCTATCCTATTTACAGACCATGATGGATGAGCAGCCAACTAATGGTCGTTTTATTCTCACTGGCTCACATAATTATTTATTGCAACAACACGTTTCGCAAACATTAGCTGGGCGAGTGGCCATACTCACATTATTGCCACTTAGCATAGCAGAATTAGATCAAATCACTCCACAAGCCAAACCCCTGGAACAGTATCTGTTTACTGGGTGCTATCCACGCATTTATGATCAAAAACTTGGCCCAACTAAGTGGTATCAAGATTATATTCAAACCTATATTGAGCGTGATGTTCGTTTAATTAAAAATATTTCTGATTTACATATCTTTCAAAAATTTATCAAATTATGTGCTGGCAGAATTGGTCAGATTTTAAATTTATCTTCATTAGCGAACGATTGTGGCATTACACACAATACTGCTAAAGCCTGGTTGAGTGTTTTAGAATCCAGCTATTTGGTGTTTTTGTTACAGCCCCACTATAAGAATTTTAGTAAACGGCTTATTAAAATGCCAAAACTGTATTTTTATGATACGGGCTTAGCGTGTGCATTGTTGAATATCAGTAACATGCAACAATTAAAAACACATTATTTATATGGTAGTTTGTTTGAATCATTTGTGATAGCCGAGCTAATGAAAGAACGCTTGAATCGTGGGTTACAACCAAATTGTTATTTTTGGCGTGATCGTTTGGGTCATGAAATTGATTGTATAGTTGAAGAAGGAGATCAGTTAATTCCAATTGAAATTAAATCTAGTAAAACAATTGTTGCCGATTATTTTAAGGGTATTCAGTATTGGACAGGCTTAGCTGATATGTCTGCAGAACAGGGATATGTGATTTATGGGGGAACACAAACGCAGCAGCGTACGCAAGGGCATGTATTAAGCTGGAAAAATATGATGCAAATTAGTCATTCATCTGTTGTAAAATTATAAAACTCGCCCTTTTCCCTGCGGTCTTGCCGCAGGGAGGTTCATTTAAACCACACCTCCTTTTTTCAATGTACAAAATTTAAGGGTTTACTTTGCGTAGCGCGAACACAACTTCATCATCGGGATGCCACCAGTTGTCAGGCGAAGCATAGCGCGCACTGAGCTCCAACTCGTAATTATTGCGCATGAAACAGAATGCCACCATCGGATGGTTGAACGAGACAAAGATAGGTTCCATACCCATATATAGTGACCCTTGTGTTGGTTGGTCGTTATAATCAATTCGATAATTTGGCCCAAATTCTGCTGGTAAAAATTCTAAACCAAATTGAGTCATTGCACCTTTAGTAAAAGGATCTGACCTGCATTGGTCATCAGTATCTTCTGCAGTGCCAAATAGGTCCGCAGTACTGCAACCATCGGGGAAACCCAGATCAGCTATAGTTAAACGCACGGCACGAATTTCTTTTTGATCCGGACTGGTAGTAAATGCCTCTCTTTGCATAATATTCTGGGCCCAGTGCCAGGTATACACAGCTTGGCTATCTAGCTTTTGTTGCAGCTCATGTTTTTGTCTACCAGGCCCACCTACGGTGTTGCTGATAAAACGAACGCGATTTTCTGGAAATTTGGTATAAATGTGTTCTAAGTGTTGAAGTTGCTCAAAAATACCAGGGTACAAGGGGCCTACATACGCTTTGGTATTTTGATTTACTTCTTGTTGGTTATGTGCAATGTGGCCTGGAGTGCATGGAGACTCTGGTGTACCAAAAATGACGAGCATATCCGCGTTCACATTTCTGACCTTGCGTAATTTTGCAAGTTGCGGATCTTTTTGATATTCAAATCCCTCAATCGGTGAATCAATACCATACAACAAAAGCAATTCTCTTTTATTAAGGGGTTGTTGTTGATCTACTTTTTTTTGAATAACTGAATAGAGGTTTTCTATTGGCATGCCTTTCATTAAACAGAAAATATTTGATGGCGTAGACAGCACAACATTGGCATCATTAGCTAAATTATACAGCACAATATTAGCATCATTAGCTAGATTATTTATTTTGTGTTGTAACGGTAACACTTTATTTTGTAATTGAGCATTGAGACGAGCTAATAAAGTACTATCCTTTAAAACACCCCAGGTTCTTTGCACTTCTTGGTACCACTGTTGCCATTGTTCTTTAGTAATATGAGGATGAGCTGATAAAATTTGTAATAATTGGTCATTTGATATTGAAACAATTGTTTTGGCAAATTCTATGGTCAGCAAAGCTTGATCATCACACGTTTGCCATAAACGGACGTTGATGGGTTCTCGAGATTCATTATAATTATATCTGACGCCTTCTTGATCCGTTAATTGATAATCATCGCTTCGCATCACTTGTATCAATTCGCGTATACTGGTTACAAATCCAAATGTAGGCTTTTGTTGTTCTTCTGGGATTTTTCTCGCTTGTGCACTCGTATAAAAAACACTTTTATTCAACGATGGATGACCTACCGGGATATAGAATCTTCCAATTTCTTCATCAAAAGGCGGCGCAAAGACACTAAAAATTCTTTCTTGAACAATCTCCACAATTTCTTTTCTTTCCAGAATAAATTTAGGTAATTTTTTTATCCAATCAAAAAATTCTTGTGGTCCACAATGTGTAAGTCTTGCAATCGCAAATTCAGTTGCTTCATTATAGTTCATAGTATTGATTGCTTCACCCATGCCAAACTGTTCTGTTATGCGCATAAATAGTGGCAAGGCAACCACAGCTGCTTGTGTACCGTCTGCAGCCATCAGTTCTCCAGCTGCAACTTTCATGTGCTCGATGTTTTGAAACAGCATGGCTTGAGAGAGATAAAAGTGGGTTAGACCATCCACATGCCTTTGAATAAGTGAATATTGTAGACTTTTTTTCTCATGAGCATATTGTGCTGCTTTTGCTTTGGCATTATATATCCCTAAATGCAATAAAGATTGCTCTATGTTACTTGCTTGGGCTTCTTGGGTGAAAATGTTTGTTCCTGGTTTGTGCCCTAAAGCTGCCATGAGTAATTCTGGATTGTGTTGTTTTACTGTTTCCAAAGCATTCAACAGTTCAAACACACCTTCTTGAGAGCCATGTAAGAGGTTAACGTGTTCTACAAATAAAGGAAATTCATCTTTGTTTACAGTTTTTAGGGTTTTTTGGTGTTCTGTGAGCCAATCAATGACCGTATCATATGCTTGTACTTGTCCTGCCAATTCTACTTCCCCGCCTTCCAAAACAATGCCTTGCTTAATTTTTGCAGATATGTCAAAACCATTAGGTATAGCGGCTTGAGCGGCAATACAATTATGCACCACCGCATCTGTTCTTTCTAAGGTTGCTTTTCTGTTTTTCCACGTAATCTCTTTTGGTTCAGTAACAACAACAGCGACAGGTAACTCTTTTTTAGCAAAATCAAATCTTTCAAAACCGCTTCCAGCATGCAAATTTGATACTTGTTGCATTAAACTGAGTATAGTCTCAGTGTTTTTAGTTCTCGGAAAATCAGGATCAGATTTATCTGTTACTTGCCCTATGGCTAAAGCTTGCATGAGACCTTGTTCTGTTGCTAGTGGTGAACGCCTATATGTAGAGTAGTAAGCAATACGTTCACTCAATTCAATCAATAATTTTCCTAATTCAAAAACGCAAGCATTATGTAGTTCACGCAAACCATGAATGTAGCGAGCAGAAAGTTCGCTTGCTTGTACTTTTTTTGTCTGCATCAAAGCTTGAACATATGCTTTGTTTTGAGCATAACTGCATAAACGCGCTTCAATATCAATCACGAGTTTTTGGATAGTCGTATCTGTTTTACAGAGTTCAAATTTTTCTAAAACAGCTGTGGAGCTTTGCGTGGCTTCTAAAACTTCTTCTGGGTTTCTTGCGGGATGAATTGCAGCAGCTTTTTCGCGTTCGCTTTCTTCAACATCAAAAGCAGCACTGATTTCACGTGCTAACTGTTTTGCTCTGGATAAATCTGATTGTGGTTTTGGTGACCTTTCTGGCGGTTTCACAAATTATATTTCCTTAATTTAACTTAAATTTTAACAAAAAACTGTTTAAAAATCAAGTGCTAGTCTTGTTCAATGAGATTAAAAAACCACCATTACAAATGTGAAAATAAAATGACCTCTTGGCCACTCGTTAAAATTTTTGTGCGGGCTGCCAGCGACGCACTGCCGCCAACCCAGTGACGTATTCTGCGTGAGCCCGTAGCACATCCTTACATTGCAGCGAATTGTTCAGAGCGTTTTTGAATGGCGTATTGTTCCATTGTTTCAATTGACTGCTCAACCTGTTTTAACTGAGAAAATGCTTCTTGCAGTTTTCCTTCTAATGCTCCCATATGAGCCATAGAGAGAGATTGTTCGATTTCTTGCATTTCTTTTCTTTTGGGACGTAACTCAGGAATATTTTTTATTAATCCTAGTTGGTTGATCACGCCAGCATAATAACTTGAAAAAATAACAGGAGTAATATTTTCGGGCGAGACAGTGACTTGCCAGTGTGCTTCTGAGGAAAAGAATTCTTTTATTGCACGAAGTGTGGTGCGCAATTTTGTATCGTCTTCTTGTTGCAATTGTTGTTCCAATGTTTTTCTAAAATTTAATAATGGAGTATTTGGCATGTATTGAGCACGTGTATGAATGTATGATTCCAGTGCAAGAAGTGTTTTTTGTGCTTCATCAATACTACTCAATGAACGTATAGCCTGCTCTACTTGTTGAAGAATTTGTTCATACCCTCGAAATAGGATGCGAAATTGATCCGCTGGTGTATGTGGTTGTACCATATTATACAGTATCCATGCAGTATCTTGTAATGCACGATAGGGGAATAGCTTTTTTAATTTTTTATTATATGTTTTTTCATTTAATTCATCACATCGTACGTATGTTCCTTTTTGTATTAATTTTATAATTTGATCTATTGGCATTTCTTTAGGTATTTGCATCAATCCGATAGCTTCACCCATCGTAAGACCGAGTGTATATACATCATGTAATGCTTTGATACCGTTCATCAGCGGTCCAGAAAAATATTCAGGTGTTCCTTTAACCATATCGAGATTTGTTGTCGCTTTTCTGTGTGTTTTATCTGCAATACCTAAATCAACAAGACGCGATTGCCACGGGTGTTCTTCGTCTAGTAAAATATTTGATGGTTTAATGTCGCAGTGTCTCCAACCTTTCTGTAACATTTCTTGCAGTTGTAATAGACAAGCTCGAAATGCATGAAGCAGTTGCAAATACTGTTTCAATTCAGGCTGATTTCCTTTTTTTCGTATTTCAGACATTTCATAAATGAAATAATTGAATGTTTTTCCATGAATAAATTCACTGGCGATACACACTACTTCAACCCCTGGCTCAGTTATAAACGAACGTGCACCAACTAATGCGGGTGCATCACTGTGTATGGAGTGAGCATCTTCCAATGCAAGCACTTCACGTTGTACTGACCATTCTTTTGTTTTTTGATCTAATACAATAAATTTCACTGCAATTGGGTGACTTTCAGGTTTTGGCGAAACAACAAGCTCACTCTGGTTTGCAAAGGGAACAAGCGGTCGATAACGCGCAACTAAGCCAAATCCACCAGCGCCAACATATTCTTCAAATATATAAGATAAATTACCAAAACGAATATGCCGTGGAATATGAAGAATGTCTCCCTGTGAATCAACTGTTAGCTTTGCAGCATCAATAGAGCGGGGTTTTCCAATGATGCTATTTGCAATTGCGGCCATTTGTTCATCTGCTTGTTCTGGTAATAATAGTGTAATAGGATTGGGATTTGCAATTTTTTCAATTTGTTCATCTGTCGCAGCTTGGGGTGAAATTAATTCTCCAAGTCGTATGTTATTGGCTGGTTTTTTTGATACAATATAATCAGACAAATGCTCAGGAAGCGGAATGGTTGTTTGATAACGACGGTTAGGCAAGTGAAGAGTATTTCTATGAGATCCTTTCTCCCATCTTAATAATGAAGAGCGTTGTAAACTACGTTCACCCATAAGTGACAAATTTATTTTTACTATGTACAATTTTATCGGAATTACTTTATGAATTCAAGTCTTCAATGCCCAATACTCATTTTTTTCATGTTTTACAAAAAGCCAGCCATCATTTTCATATTCCACTCACCAAAGTACAATTGCAGCAATATGATGCATATATGCAATTGCTACAGCAGTGGAATTCTCGGATGAATTTGACCGCAATTGTTAAAGAACAAGACATACTCGTGAAGCATTTTGTTGATTCGTTGAGCATAGTGAGTATTGATCAGCTGCATACAACGAAACGGATGATCGATGTGGGTACAGGCGCAGGATTTCCCGGTATACCGCTTGCTATTGCGTTTCCTCATATTCACGTTACGCTGCTGGATTCGCTGCAAAAGAGAATTTATTTTTTAAAAGAAGCAGCGCAGCAGCTTCATCTTACGAATGTCACATGCATCCACGGCAGAGCAGAGGAGTATGGGCAAAATTCACAACATCGTGAGCAGTACGATCTGTGCATTTCTCGAGCAGTTGCGCGCATGGCTGTACTTTCTGAATATTGTCTGCCGTTTGTACAGGTAGGAGGTGTGTTCATTGCATATAAACAACCTGATATAGAGAATGAATTACATGAAGCAGAAGCAGCGATTACACTATTAGGTGGGAGAATAAAAAAGAAGCATCACATACAACTTCCGAATAGTACCATTACCCATTCACTTGTGAAAATTGAAAAAGTATTACCAACTCCTGCTCAATATCCCCGAAAATCAGGCAAACCATCCAAATCACCATTATAAAAAATATTTTTCATTTTTATAGAGCAGATCAACTTTTTAATTGACACAAGGTAAGAATATCGGTATTATTAATATATAATTAATAAGTACGATATCTTGGTTTCGGGTTCTAGGCAGGAACAGTTACTCGGATATCGCTAACAAAAGCATATGTTAACGAAGAAACAGAAAAATCTCATCATTGCGAAATTCGCAACACATAAAAATGATACAGGGTCACCCCAAGTGCAAATTTCAATACTTTCAGCTGAAATTGCTGATTTAACAGAGCATTTAAAAATGCATAAAAAAGACTTTTCTTCTCGGTTGGGGCTATTGAAGAAAGTCGGTCAACGAAGACGTTTAATGCGTTATTTTAAGAGAGAAGACGTCAAAGGATATCAAAAATTGTTGGAAGCACTTAAATTGAAGGACAATGTATAAATGTGCGACTCATGAATCTCTAAAATCTGGATAGATACGCTCTATCCAGTTTTAGGTATTTATGGGAATAATTATTGCTCTATTACCAAAATTTATTATTAATATATTAAATAATTCGCCTACACACGATTAGACTTCAACAAAGCAGAAGTCTGCGGTGTGTGGGTGAAGAAGAAATCATTATAATATGCAAAACACTCAAATGCACAATACACAAACGTTTAAAAAGGAGTGGGGTGGAAAAACTCTCTCCATTGAAACTGGCAAACTTGCTGGGTTTGCGAATGGATCTGCAAAAGTACAATATGGGGATACAGTGGTACTCGCTACAGTTACTATGTCTAAAACCGTGCGTGAAGGTACAAATTTCTTTCCCCTTATGGTAGATTATGAAGAAAATCTGTATGCAGCAGGTAAAATTAAAGGCTCACGTTTTATTAAGCGTGAAGGTCGACCTTCAGATGAAGCTGTTCTGAATGCACGTATTACGGATCGTTCACTTCGCCCGCTTTTCGATTATCGTATTCGCAATGATGTGCAAATGGTCTTGAATGTTCTTTCTGTTGATCAAATAAATGAACCGAATTTTATTGCACTTATTGCTGCTTCTGCTGCACTTTCTATTTCCAATATTCCATGGGATGGTCCAATTGCAGGTTTAACCGTTGCATATGCAAACGGTGAATATACCTTAAATCCAACACCAGAACAAAAAGAACAAGCAGAATTATTTATGCTTCTTGCAGTACGCGCAGGTGAAATCGTGATGATTGAAGCAAAAGGAAAGCAGGCAAATGAAGCAGTCGCCATGGGAGCGCTCACGTTTGGATTAGAACAAGGTCAACCAATAGTTGAACTCATTGCAGATATGCAGAAAAAAATTGGAGTACCGAAAGTCGAACCAATGATTGCAACACTTACCGAAGAAGAAAAAGCTATGCACACCACAGTAGAAACGAAAGCAAAAGAATATTTAGAGAAAAATATTGAATCACTTTTTGGAATTCGTTCAAAAGAAGAACGTCAAGAAAAAGAAGATCAAGTACGCACAGCACTTCTCGCATTATTCGAAACAGCAGAGGAGAAAGCAGCGGCATCGATGATATTTGATGAGCAGTATGAACAAGAATTTCGAAAACTTACCTTAGAAAAAAGCATTCGTGTTGATGGTAGGGCATTAGATGAGGTTCGGGCACTATATTGTGAAATAGATATCCTCCCCAGAACTCATGGTTCTGCATTGTTCCAACGTGGAGAAACTCAAGTATTATCTACCATTACTTTAGGAGCGCCTGGAGATGCGCAAATTATTGATGGTATTGAACCAGAATGGACAAAAAGGTTCATGCATCACTATGATTTTCCACCATTTTCGGTCGGTGAAGTGAAACCAATGCGTGGACCATCACGCCGCGATATTGGTCATGGCATGCTGGCAGAAAAGGCGCTTGAATCAATGATTCCGCCAAAAGAAGAGTTTCCCTATACTATTCGTACGGTTTCAGAAGTGCTTATGTCTAATGGTTCTTCATCTCAAGCTTCAGCATGCGCCTCTTCCATGGCTCTGATGGCTGCGGGTGTTCCTATAAAAGAAATGGTCGCCGGTATTGCTATGGGATTAATTACCACAGAAGATCGCAATACATATAAAATATTGACAGATATTCAAGGTATTGAAGATCATTCTGGAGATATGGATTTTAAAGTAGCAGGAACCACAAATGGCGTTAACGCCATTCAGTTAGATATTAAGCTGGGCGGAATTACACTTGCTATATGTAAAGATGCGCTTGAAGGAGCAAAAAAAGCGCGTTTGAGTATTTTAGAAGAAATGAAGAAAGTCATTGCAGAGCCTCGTAAAAAATTATCGCAGTATGCACCACGTATTGAAGTGTTGAAAGTGGATCCAGAAAAGATCGGGGACATTATTGGGCCAGGCGGAAAAGTGATTAATGGTATTATTGATGAAACAGGCGTTGATATTGATATTGAAGACGACGGCACAGTCTTTATTACTGCAGTGAATGAAGAAGGGATGAAAAAAGCAAAAGCAATGGTTGAAATGATTACTCGTGATATTGAAGTTGGGCAAGAATTTGAAGGAGCAATCACCCAAATTGTGAAGGATAGAAATTCGGGAAAAGAAATTGGCGCCATTGTTGATTTAGGCGGTGGTAAAGATGGAATGGTACACATTTCCAATGTGGCACATAAGCGCATTGCAACAATTACCTTTGGTTTGCATATTGGTGATATGGTAAAAGTAAAAGTAGTTGAGGTAGATAAAGAAAAGGGACGTATTGGCTTATCTCGTAAGGAACTCATTGCACATGGTAGTCCTGACCCCTTATTTGATGCTGCACCTGAAGCTCCATCAACCGGCTTTGGTGGTGGGGGAAGAAATAGTGGTGGTTTTCAAAAAAGGTTCAATCGCAACTCTTCCTTTCAACAAAATTCTTCATCATCAGCGAATACTAAGCATTAATTTGTACAGTATATGCTCGGATTACTCTTTGTAGTTACTGGTCCGTCTGGAGCTGGAAAAGATTCGGTGATAGAAAAAGCACGTGAATTACAGCTTGATTTTGGTATGATTACAACAACTACGACGCGTGCTATGCGACCAGGAGAAGCAGAAGGGAATCCGTATTATTTTTTACAGCGCGAAGAATTTGAACGGCGTGTGCAAGGCGGAGAATTTGTTGAATGGGCAGAAGTATACGGTAACCTCTATGGCGCAACAAAAATAGAGGTAGAACGTGTTCGTAAGCAACATGCAGTAGTTATTGTACGAGTTGATCCGCAAGGAGCTCGAGCATATAAAAAGATGATTCCTGAAACTATTACTCTTTTTATACAGCCGCCATCATTTGAATTTTTGGAAAAGCATTTGGTGGATCGAGCAACAGATTCGTCAGAAGTCATTCAACAGCGTTTAGAAGTTGCTAAAACAGAACTCCAAAATCTTCATCAATGGGATTATTTAATCATGAATGAAGAAGGAAAGTTACATGAATCAGCACAGGCTCTTATTTCCATTGTCAAACAAATGAGTACGAAGACATTTTCTGTGCATAAGTAGGGGGTGTGGATAACTTTTGGAGGGAGCCTGAGAGTAGCAAGAGCTAAAAAATGTTTAATATTAGCGAAAAATTGAGCCTGTGGATTGACCTTAACCATTTTTCGTGGTAGTATTATAGTAGATTCGTTCTTTCCATAAATATGTTTTACTTCCTCTTTTGTAGGATGCGACAGGTGTGTATCTTTAGAATCAGCATACCGTATGGATATTCGCCGTTCGCTTCCTGCAATTGTTTCTAACCCGCCTGACTTTGGCTTGATCCTTCATCGGATCGCTGATAAGGCGTTAAAACAAAAACAAAATGTTCGGTGTGTACTGCGTTTTTGCCTTCGGGCACCATTATGGCGCAGTGCTACCATCTTGTGGGAAGTAGCATCCTTGCCCAGTTATGTGGTTAAAAACTGGCAAGCCCGCGATCTAGGCGGAAGTGCTTTACGTCGTCAGCTTTTTTTAAAGCCTACGGCATAAAGTCAGCATAGGTCGTTTATAGGGCGCCAGGCGCATTATATTTTCTCAAAATTATTTTTTTGAGGGCGCCGTCAGGCGCCCTCTTTTATTTGCTTGAGAGAAGCATTGATTGTCATATTTTCTTATACATTGCCCTTCGGCTTCACATGTTGGCAAATTCCAGCTATATTTATATATGTATCATTTATTATTTATCTTTTTATTTTTATGGACGTATCTTTTATCAATAAAATGAAACAACAACTTGAAGAAGAAAAGAACGTGCTCACAAAAGAGCTAGAATCTGTTTCTTCAGCAGATGTCGGTGATCATGTCGTTGGCAATCGAGCACCAAAATTTCCAGATTATGGGAATGATAATTATGGAGAAAACACAGATTCTCCAGCAGAAGTTTCTGATTATATCGTTAATATTGATGCAACTGAAAAATTGGAAGCACGTTTAGCAGAGGTGAATGCAGCATTAGAAAAGATGGCTATGAATACCTATGGTATGTGTACGGTTTGTAAAGAAAAAATACCACCAGAACGATTAGAGGCAAACCCGGCAGCGAGTACATGCGTTCGGTGTGTATCAAAAAAATAATGAATATGAGTTCAGATGGTCGATTTTATACACGCATGATCAGTGGTGCAATTTTTGCATATGGTATTGATCGACTCACGAAATATCTTGCACTCTACTATTTACAACAGCCCCATATTATTATTCCAAATATTCTTCAGTTGGAATTTTTAGGGAATACGCATTTTTTATTTTATTGGAAAATGCCGGCTATTATTGTATTCGGCAGCGTAGGTATTGTGATGATGCTCATGATATATTGGGGGATCAAAGAATATAAAGCGAAACAGCGAATTTCAGTTGTATTGTTGTTACTTATTCTTACCGGGGCATGTTCCAATATATTGGATCGAATAAAATACGGGTATGTCATCGATTTTATTAACGTTCCATTTTGGTCGGTATTTAATATTGCTGATGTATATATTGTTATTGGTGTATTCCTGCTTATCATCACTAACTGGAAAAATGAACAACACGCAATTATTCAAAAAGTTTCAACGGACAATTGAGAATTTTGTTTGTCAACAGTGTGGCACTCCAGTACAAGGAGACGGATATCGTAATCATTGTCCGCAGTGTTTGGTATCAAAGCATGTTGATGTCAATCCGGGTGATCGTCAAGCAAATTGTGGTGGATTGATGGATGTTGTTGATATAAAGCTCCAACATGGAGGAATAGTGTTAACTCATCAGTGTCGGATATGTGGACACAAAAAACGCAACAAAATGCATGCGGAAGATAATAATGAGCGTTTAGTGCAATTAATGGAAATTATTAAAAAATAGTTTTTAAGAGCCTGTCCATTATCTTTTTTCTAGGGACATTTTGTTTATATTTTGTGCGCTTGCGCTATTGCATTGAATGGGTCTCCCCGGAGACATCAGAGTACCCACAATAAAAACTGTCCACAGCCTACCTTTTTCTCTGTATTGACAGGGTTTTTGTGTACGAGTACACTCTTATGTGGATATAAAAAGAGCAGGAGTTTCTTGTTTGACGCATTTCTTTTTTTCGCTACACTAAAGGCAAATTAATTTGTGTATGATTAAATTGTATCAGAAGATATTTTCCACACCTAAAACGGTGATTCCATTGGAGCTGCTTCAATCTGATGTGGATATTGTTGAGACTGGAAAAAAAATACAAGAAAAAATAAAAAAAATGTTTCGCGGGTCGCTTGCGATTCGTGAGGTCGATGCTGGCTCCACGAATGCATGTGAACAAGAGCTCACTGCTCTGGGGAATCCCTATTATGACGTGGAACGTTTTGGTATACATTTTGTCGCTTCACCAAGGCACGCAGATATGTTAATGGTTACAGGACCTATGAGCACAAACATGGCAGAAGCAGCTCGACGCACACATGCTGCTACTCCAGAACCAAAAATTGTGGTTGCGATAGGGGATGATGCAATTTCTGGTGGTATTTTTAAAGGATCGTATGCAGTGCACGATGGTGTACACAATGTGATTCCAGTTGATTTTGGTATTCCGGGTGATCCACCTTCACCAAAACAAATTATGTATGGGTTATTGCAAATTTTAGAAGTTATTGAGCGTAAACATAATAAGTAAATCTATGATGCAGTATATACTTTCTTCGAACGGTTTTTTTCTTCTTATCGGATCGTTTTTACTGGCAGCACTTGGTGCAATTTTAGGAAAATCGAAAGATAGATTCGCGAATGCGTGGACATCAACTTTTCTTATCATAGGGGCTTGTATTGGCATAGTGCTTGCTGTACTTGCGCTTCCTGTGGGACAAGGATTTTCATTTGTATTTAAAACCTATTTTGTGCCGATTTCCGTACGTATTGATGGATTGTCGGCATTTTTTGTGTTTACTATCTCTCTTCTTGTACTTGCAAGCGCTATTTATGGAATAGGATATGTACGTCAATTTTATACACACTATTCTGTTGGGGTGCTGGGATTCTTTTTGAGCATATTTATTGCAAGTTTGTATCTTGTTGTCACAGCGAATAATGGTATTTATTTCTTGTTGGTGTGGGAACTCATGGCACTATCATCCTACTTCTTAGTTATTTATGAGCATAAAGAAGCAGAAAATTTACGCGCTGGGTTACTCTACTTTATTATGACGCATGTTGGTACAGCATTTCTTCTTCTCGCATTTCTGTTACTGTATCGAACAACGGGTAGTTTTGATTTTGACATCATTCGCGCAAACGCCGGCAGTATTCCAGCAGTAGCAAAATCACTTATTTTTGTTTTTGCTCTTCTCGGTTTAGGCACCAAAGCTGGCATTATCCCATTACACATTTGGTTGCCAGAAGCACATCCAGCAGCCCCTTCACACGTTTCAGCACTGATGTCTGGCGTGATGATCAAAACAGCTATTTATATGATGATCCGGTTATTTCTTGATGTTCTTTCTAATTTTCCAGCATGGTGGGGAATTGTTGTATTGCTACTTGGAGCCATTTCTTCTTTATTAGGTGTGTTATATGCACTTTCCTCACACGATTTAAAGCGTCTTCTTGCATTTCATAGTGTAGAAAATATTGGCATTATTTTGCTCGGGTTAGGGAGCGCAATGGTATTCCTTTCCTACGGAAATACGACACTTGCAGTGGTCGGTGCAGCAGCTGCACTGTTTCATACAATTAACCACGCAGTGTTTAAAGGACTTCTCTTCTTGGGCGCTGGTTCTGTAGTAATGCAAACAGGTACACGAAACATGGAAGAATACGGAGGGCTCATCAAAAAAATGCCATATACAGCGTTCTTTTTTTTAGTTGGTGCTGTTGCTATTTCAGC
>Ga0208373_1003246_pt1 | contig 16230 bp, 17 predicted proteins | sample RifOxyC2_FD_184036 | JGI IMG/M metagenome (GOLD analysis project Ga0208373, IMG submission 184036) | Soil microbial communities from Rifle, Colorado - Rifle Oxygen_injection C2 (SPAdes) | ecosystem: Environmental > Terrestrial > Deep subsurface > Rock core/Sediment | place: Rifle, Colorado...
GATCAGAATCTTTGCCATAGATAATTCTATCAAAGAATAACAAATAACCAATAACAAACATCAATTGAATTTTAAATAATAAATGTATTAAACATTTAAATATTTGATATTTGTTATTCAATTGTTATTTGTCATTTGATATTTCTTAACCTGTGAAACGGGTGCCAGTGTACCCTGCCTTCGGCAAAATATATTCCTCCAAAAATCAAAGCTCCACCCAAAACATAAAAAATATTTGGATACTCATGAAGTAGAGGAGCCGCAATTAAAATTGCCGCAATCGGATCAATGTAGGTAAAAATTCCAACATCCTGAGCGTTGAGTTTTGAAACACCATAATAAAAAAGGAAATAAGCTAAGGCAGATGAAAAAAATACTCCAAAAATAATTCCGCTCCAACCCGCAATATTTATTTGTGAAAAGTTCCATCCGGAAAATTCTTTAGAAATAAACGGTAAAAACGTAACGCTTCCGAGTAAAAAAGTTATTGCCGATACCTGAATAGCGCTTACTTTTTTGAGTACATCACGCCCAAAAATTGTCTGTAATACACTACCAAAAGTTGCGATCAAAATAAACAAATTTCCCTCAACAGCTCCAAAAGTAAATTTTTTTCCATCTATTATTAATGGTGACAATATGATAAATAAAACCCCGGCCAAAGCAATTAACATTCCTGATAATACTTTTAATTTTGGTTTTTCTCTAAGAAATATTATTGAAAGTAAATATATAAATATTGGTCCCGACGAAGCAATTACCGGCACGTTAATACTTTCGGTTTTTTCAAGGCCCAAAAAGAAAAAAGATATATTAATTGAAATACCAAAAAATCCAACTAAAAAAATTTCTAGCCATTGTCTGTTAGCTAATTTTTGCCATTTATTTAAAGCAAACGGCAAAAAAATTAATCCGGCGAAAAAGAAGCGTATGAATGCTAAGGTAAAAGGAGGAATATTGGTAAGGGCGAATTTAAAAATCGGGCTGGCCATACCCCAAATAACGTTGGCGATTATTAAGGCAAGAATTGGATTCATCTTTTTTTATTCAAATAAACTATCAGTTCTCCTATAATTCCCGTCATTACAATCTGTATCCCAATGATAATTAAAAGTATTCCTAACCAGAGTAGCGGCCGAGTTACCAATAATACTCCAAAGAATAATCTTTCTATAGTCAAATAAAGCGAAATTATAAAACCAAGAAAAAAAGTAGTTCCACCTATCAATCCAAAGAAGTGAAGAGGTTTCTCTGAAAATCTAAATAAAAAATATGCAGTAAGCGTATCAAGTAAACCGGTAAATAATTTTCCCGGCCCAAACTTAGACTTACCAAATTTCCGCTTGTTATTTTTTACATTTATTTCTGTCACCTTATATCCATTATAGAATACCGCCAGAGGAAAAAAACGGAAATTATTCCCGTAAAAAACAAAATCCTTTAATACTTTACGATTAAAAACCTTATACCCGCAGTTAATGTCTGTATAGGGCGAGTTCAAAAAAGTTTTCAAAAACCACCCAACGATTTTTGAGTATAATTTTACTATTACAAAATCATTTCGTTTTTCTCTAATGCCGTTTACAAAATCGCTACCTTCCCTTATCTTTTCTAGAAACTCAGGTAAATCCTGGGGATCATCCTGCAAATCACCATCCATGAAAACGATTGTTTCTCCGGTTGAATTTTCAATGCCGGTTTTTAACGCTTCTCCTTTTCCCAATCTTTTTTTATGGTGTATTAATTGGATATTGGATATTGAAAATTGAAAATTCTGACGCGTTGCGTCAGTTGATCCATCATTAACTAATACGATTTCAAACTCTTTTTTCAATTTGTTTAACTGATTATTTAAGTTTTCAACCAAAACAGGTATTGACTCGGCTTCGTTATAAAATGGAATAATTATTGATATCATATTTTTTTAAATACTTCGATGCTATCGTCACCTTGTTCGTCGGTAAAAACCAATTGAAAATATTTATCTGCTAATAACCTGAAATAAAACTTCACCGGCAATCCTTCCTTAGTAAGGTCTCCAATTTCAGACCGATTAATGATAATATAGTCGGCCAAAGTATATTTATCAATCTCATTTTTATAAATATCTTCATCGGTTTTACCTATTGAAGCGTAAGCACTGTCATAAAGAAAGTTAAAATAATATTTGCGGTTGGTAAAAAAAGGCGCCAATTTTGGAGTCGTGGCTACTTTAATATTTTCATCTTTGAGTTTGTCGACCCAATATTTGATTGAGTCATTCTTAACGCTATCTATTTCTTTGTATTTAACAGGCTGTTTTATAAAATAGGGGATTGGGTTATATCGATAAGTAAAAAATATATTTGTCAAAATAAATATTGAAAAAACTATATTTTTGATGAACTCATTTTTGAATAACTTGTTAAAGTTTTTGTAACCAAATATCAGGGAATAAAAAAGGAAAGCAACGATTACCGAATTGTAATGAAAATAAATAGATCTTTGATTTGAATTTATGCTTAAAATATTTATCGCCCATTCAGGCAAGCTAATCAATAAGGTTAATGGCGAAAATAAAGAATAAAATAACGGACTGACAAGTAACAAGATATAAGAAATCCCATTTTTAAAAATATCGGGAAGTCGTGATCTTATATCAACAAAATATCCTGCGGCAAAATGTTCCGTGCCCCTGAAGTAGGGGATTATGACATAAACAGTTGTCACAAAAAATATTATTCCTAAAATTGCCGTTATGATTCCTGTCTTTTTTTCTTTTTTTATAAAACAAAGGTACATCCCTAAAAAAAACACTGCTAATCCAACGTGTTCTTTCGTCAGTAAACTTAATAAAATAAAAATAAAGTACCAAAAGTTTTTTTTGATCAAATTAAAATACAGAGCAAAAAGAAAAAAAGTGGTCACCAATGTCACAGCATGAAAATCAAAGAGAACCGCTCTTTGCACCGCAAAATATAAAAGATAAAATAGAGAAAAAATCAGACTAATTGGATTTTTTTTCAAAACTTTCTGGGAAATTAAGAAGATCGCTAAAGCTCCTAAGCCCAATATTATTGCCTGTCCTATCAACAAAACTTCCGGTCCTTCATATAATTTATAAAACGGAGCAAATACCGCCAAAATCGGATCAAAATGGATTGCCAGACGGGAGACATTTTTTTTCAAGTCCTGGTTGGTCATCTCAAGAAACCTTCCGCGCGAAGTATTATAAACAACCTGGTTCATTATTCCTAAGTCGTAATAATAAGAATTAAGTGTTTGATACCGACGAATTGATAGGTATGAAAAAATTGTTATAAAAAAAATAATTGATATCGAAAGTAAAATTTGAAAAAAATATCTCTTCACTTTATAAACTTTATGAACTTTATAACCTTATAAACTTATTTATTCCCTGAATGAAACTTCTCATGAATCTGTTTTAATCCAAAGTTGGTCACGTGGGTGTAAATCTGGGTCGTGGCAATATTTTTATGGCCCAACATTTCCTGTACCGATCTTAAATCTGCTCCATGCTGAAGTAAATCAGTTGCATAAGAATGACGTAAAATATGCGGTCCGATTCGAAGTGTTATCCCGGCAATCTTCCGGTATTTATCGATCATCCTTTCGATCGAACGTGCTGAAAGCCTTAATTTTTCATCGGTCAAACCTTCATGACTTTTTGGACCTGAATAACGGATAAATAAAGGTCTGTATGGATCTGTTCTTTTTGCCATATAAAGACCTAACCAAATTTTTGCCTGTTTTGTTAAAAAAACCACTCTCCCTTTACCGCCTTTACCTACCACACCAAATTCTCCCGACTGAATGTTAGCCTGATCTCGATTTAAAGATACTAATTCAGAGACACGGAGTCCTGTCGAAAAAAGCACCTCTAAAATTGTCCTGTCCCGTAGCCCCTGCTCATCTTTTGAATCGACTACGTCAAATAATTTTTTTAATTCTGCGGGTGATAAAAATTTTACAATCCTATCCCTGTTTTTCCCAAGCTCAACCATATCCGGAGAGAGCGAAGGAACGCGCTGTCGAACAAGGTAGCGGAGCATGCTTCTGAGTGCTACCAAGAAGTAATTTTGTGTTTGGCGCTTCAGGACACCCTTATCTGGATTCTTATATTCATGTGAAAGATATAATCGGAAGTTCCTGACAATATTATCGTCAATTTTTTCAACCGAAAATACTTCGACTTTTTGACTCTGATACAACCACTTCTGAAAAAAATTTAAGTAGTAGCTATACATTTTAACAGTCTTAAGAGATAGATTTTTATCAAGTTCACAGTATTCAAGAAAGCGGAGTACAGCCTCTTTTATTTCCATGGATTAATTCTATCATTTTTCCTGTATATCGACTGTAAGAATTTTGACCGGTGTGACCGGAGAAGAACCTTCTCCGGATGATTGAACTGGTGATTCAGCAATGGCATCAATTACATCTATCCCTGAAACAACTTTACCAAAAGTAACATAATCTTTCGGTAGTGAATAGTCTTTATGCATTATAAAAAATTGGCTACCGTTGGTATTTGGTCCGGCGTTGGCCATAGCAATCGTTCCGCGGGTATATTCACCGGTAAACGGTTCGTCATCAAATTTATATCCTGGACCTCCGGTACCATCACCCTTTGGATCACCGCCTTGAATCATAAATCCCTTAATAATCCGGTGAAAAATTGTTTTATCATAAAATCCTTTTTTGGCTAAAGTGACAAAGTTATTGACAGTAATAGGAGTTTTATCTGCGTTCAATGAAATTGTTATATCACCTTTCTCAGTTTTTAAAACTGCAGTATATTTTTTTACTTGACTGTTCTTGATCGTTTTAGTTGTTTTTTTCTTCATATTGGTAAATAAATATATAATCGTTCCTAAAATTATAACTCCTAAAATTACAAATATTAATATTTTTTTATTCATAGAGAAAAGTATAATTAAAATCTTTTCTTATGTCAAAATAAATTAATTAATTTTATATTTTAATAATAATGTTCCAAATTTATTGATTTTTTTAATACTTATTAATTGAAGTGATGTATTTAATAAATTTCCTTCTACAATATTTTTTCCATATCCAAAAATTTTAGGTTCTATTGTCAGAAATAACTCATCAACCAAATTTTGTTTTAAAAATAAACCGTTAATTGTTGCCCCTCCAACCAATAATATTTTTTTGTATCCTAAGGCTGACAATCTTTTTATTAAATCCTTTGGAGTTTCATTTGAAAATTCTAACTGCTTATCAACAAATTGGTTAAGATATTTTTTGGGATAATGTGTCAAAACGATCCTTAACTTTCCTTTCTCTAATTTAATTATTGGTTTCGATGCTTCATAGGTTGCTCTGCCCATTATTATTAAATTATTTTTTTTTATTAGTGAAAAGAAGTGCTCTTGATCTTCCTTTGAAGACCAAATGTAAACATTTTTATTGTTTCCTTGAGTAGTTTTTCCGTCAACCGAAGAAATCATCACCATTGTCACTTTCATTTTTTATTCTCTCCCTTTAACCAACTGACCGCTAAATAAACAAACGGCGTTTCAATTATTGACATAAAACATTTAAGTAGCCAATAGGGGATGATCAAACTAAACAGAAATGGAAAATTATCACCGATTCCTTTATCAAACGCATAAAACGCCAAAAACAGAAATATAGTTGTATCTATAAACTGTGAAATAAAATTTGAAAGGTTACTACGTAACCATAAAGCTTTTGTTCCCAAACTTTTTCTAAGTTTTTGAAAGATGATGATATCAAGAAAATCAGCGATGGCAAAAGCGCTTAAACTGGCAAAAGCAATTCTGACTGACTGACCAAAAATCAAATCATAGGCAGCTTCGCTATCTTTAAAACGAACTGATGGGGGAAGTTTAATTGCCAAAAAGGCAAATAGCATAAAAATAACAATAGTGACCAAACTTGATCGATAAACGCTTTTTGCCCTGTCAACCCCATAAACTTCAATAATTGCATCATTGATTGAGAAAATTATTGGAATAACAAAAATGGCAACACTGGCATTCCAAGTAAATTTACCAATATGCAAAAGAGGAAATGTCTTCCCGCCCATGAGTTCTGAAATAGCAACACAGGCAATATAGACAGCAATGACCAAATCCATCTTATTAATTTTTAAATCAATTTTTTTAAACATATTTGTTGATACTTTATCAAATTACTTTTTCCATTTCAACCACTTTTCCTCAACTTCTTTTTCTAAATCAATTTTATAAAATTTTGATAGTAGCAAAACATGACTAAAAACGTCGGCTACTTCCTTCCGAAAATTATCTATTATCTCTTCCTCTGTCTTACCTTTGTGACGTCCTTGTTTGATCATCATTAAATATGACTGAATTAGTTCTCCCATTTCCTCTTGAAGTTTCAGGACAAACCAGTTACCGTCGCGATCGATGTCAAATCTTTTTGAATAAATTTTAGAGACCTCTTCAACTTCGTTAGTCAAATCTTTGATGTTCATGATGATATTATAACAAATATTGTTGTTTCTTTTTGTTTTTCAGCTCCAATTGATTGGCTTTATCCCATGTTCTTTAAGATATTTATTACACTTACTAAAATGATTATTACTAAAAAATAAATGAGCTGAATACGGAGATGGGTGAGCTGAAGTTAAAACCAAATTGTTTTCTCTATCAATGACTTCACCTTTCGTTTGAGCATATTTTCCCCAAAGTAAATAAACAATGTGCTTTCTGTTTTCGTTTAAAGATTTGATTACGGCATCGGTAAATTTTTCCCAGCCTTTTTCTTTATGAGAAGTAGGATTGCCGGCGGCAACGGTTAAGACACTGTTTAACAATAAGACTCCTTGTTTTGCCCACCGAGTTAGGTCGCCAGAGGATAAGGGAGTAATCCCGAGATCACTTTGAATTTCTTTATAAATATTTTTAAGAGATGGGGGAAGAGTTATCCTTTCATTGACGGCAAAAGATAAACCGTTTGCCTGACCCGCCCCGTGATAAGGATCTTGGCCAACGATAACAACTTTGACTTTATCAAGAGGACACAAATCAAAAGCCTGGAAAACATTTTTTGCCGGTGGATAGACTTTACCGGATAAATACTGCTGACGGACAAACTCTGTCAACTCCTGCCAATATGGCTTCTCAAATTCTGACTTGATGACCGCTTTCCAAGATTTATCTATCTTTACATCTTTCATAAATCAGGTTAAATTTACATCAATATATTTTAAAGCTTCTACCATGCCGCCGTCTTTAACCAACGGAACAATCAAGTCGGAGATTTCCTTTAATTCCTTTGGGGCATTGGCCATAGCGATACCAAATCCGCAAGCTGTAAATAGGGGATAGTCGTTATAGCCATCACCGATCGCGACCACTTCATCCGAAGAAAGATTGAGTATTTTTAAATATTCAAGAACCCCTGTGTGTTTGGTCGCTTTTTCAGAGTTTATATCTGATCCATAAAAATCAAACATTTTAAAATGATGAATTGAAATATCTGAGCACATTTTTTGTAAATTTTTCTTATGAAAATCTGCCCCGGCTTCATTTAATCCATTAGCTCGTGCATAGATAACCATTTTTAATATCCCTCCGTTGTGGTCAAATTCGTCTAAAGATTTATTTGTAATTTCTGGATAAAAAGAATTTTCTTTAAAAATTTTAGAAATATAAACGTTGCCATTTGCCTCTGCAGAAAAAATTATTTTTTGATCTAAAAGATATTTGATAATTTTTTCTGTTGATTCTTTAGAGATTGCGTGTTGAATTAAAATCTTATTGTTAATAGAATCAAAAATCGTTGCTCCATTTTGCAAAATATGTATTCCCTTAATGCCCAAATTCTTTTCAATCATTTTTACTGAACCATAGTATGGGCGCCCTGTTGCTAAAGAAAAACGAACCCCCTTTCCCTGAATTTTTTTTATCATCGGTTTTACTCCAGGAAGTACATAACTTTCGAAGTCAGATAAAGTTCCATCAACATCACTAAGTATCGCTTTAACTTTTTTCATTTTATATTTTTTTAAGAATTTGCTCTATTTCCGTAACATTATTAACTATATATTTGACACCAAGTTCTTGTGCTTTTTGTTTGTTTAGTTGTCCAGTTAATACGACGATTGGAGTTACTTTTGCATTTTTCGCCATTATAACGTCTCCAATTGCGTCCCCAACTAAAATCGTTTCTTCTGGCAAAACTTTTAAATTTGACATAATTACTTCCAACATATACGGATGGGGTTTTGTTTTTTTTTGATTTTCTATATCACAGGAACTGATTAATTCCGAAAAAACATCAGGTATTTTAAATTTTGGCATGATTTTTTCCTTAATCATTTTAGCTTCGTTACCGGTTGAAATCGCTAATAAATATTTCTTTTTTAATCGGAGTAATAATTTATTTGTGCCGCTTATAATTTTTAGATTATTTATAAAAGTGTCTCCCCAAAATACTTTCTCATAAATTTTAGTTGCCTTTTTGACTAATTCCGGGTGTTCTATCAAAAGTGATTTAACTTCTTCTTTATAGATTTTTCCCCATTTTAAAAGTATTCGTCTATATTCCTCTTCAGGAGTTAGATATATGCCAACGCTATTGATAGCTTTTCGATAACAGGCAAAATATCCTTCTTTTGCTCCGATTGTTATTACATCATCCCAATCAAAAATTATTAGTTTGATCATTAATGAATTATATCAAAGGCCCGTCGATATTAAACTTTTCAGTATCCCTTCAGAATGCGGGAATAAAAATATTTGTTTTCCGATAACTTTTTATACTCGAAGCGCCAATCTTCAGCTTCGGGTATTTTTTGTATACGCAGGGAAGCCGGGAATACTTTTTGCATTAAGTACACTGTTTTTAATTGCCTTCATCAAAGCATCGGCTGCCCCCAGACCAATCATATCGACTTGAGTTAACGGATTCATGGATGAGATATCTTTTCTTTCTCCGTTATGGGAAGAGATGGCAAAGACGATGTCTCCGTCCATCATTGTATGAACCGGCATGATCGCCCGTGCCATCCCATCATGAGCTAACTCCGCAATTTTCATTAATTGAAAATTATTGACGGCCACATTTGTAGCAATTACCGCCAAAGTCGTATTCATTTGGGCCATATCAATCAATCCGTATAGACTGTCCTTTTTTTTATCAATAATTTTTTTATCCAAGTCAAAGTCTCCTGAATCAGAATAAAATTTATTGTTATTGGGATTAACTACATCACCTACTGAATTTGTAACAACAAAAGCTCCAACTAAAATATCATCTTGAAGTTTCGTAGCCGCCATTCCAAAACCTCCTTTTAAAAATTTTCCCTTAAACCATTTACCGGTCGTCACGCCCGTTCCAACCCCAACGTTACCTTGTTCGACGTTAGAATAACTGGCACTTTTTGCGGCAGCATATCCATCTTTTTTCGTTGGTTTTTTCTTGCCCATTAAGACTGCTAAATCATAGATCACTGAAGCGGTGATGTAGGGAATAGAACCTGATCGTGAAGCTATTCCAATCCCTTTTTCCTCCAAATATTCGAAAGCTCCGGAGACCGATTCCAACATGCCGTGAGTACTGCCGCCGGATAAAACAATTGAGTTGGTTGAGGTTGAAGAAGACTTGGGCCCAAAATATGGAGCACTAATAAAACCCGGCCAAGAACCCCTGATTTCAATCCCGATTTCCGCACCTTTTTCAGCAACAAAAACAGTTGTTCCAGTGAGATTTTCAAGATCTGTAAAGTGTCCAATCTTAACTCCAAGTTTTTCTAAAGTTTTTTTATCCATTAGATTGAAAGTATACCAAATTAATTATTTATGAAGACATTGTTGAACTACTTCCATTATTTCTTCATGGACTTCTTTGTTTGTTGCAATAAAATATTGTGGATTACCAAAGACGGTTAGTCTTTTGTCATTTTCATCGGTGCAAATCCCACCGGCATTTTCGATAATCATTTTTGCAGCCGCCCTGTCCCAAGGACTGGCAGCAATTATTATCAATGCTTTTGAAATTCCCATTGCTATCAGCATTGATTGATAAACAATTGACTCTACATAAGTAACGCGAACTTTCTTTTTAAAAATTAAATCAAAATATTTGTTAGTATTAAAATCCTTGTTCCAATAGGGGATACCAAAGATAAATTCCCCAGGAACAAATTTTCCCGGCTCAACATAAATACTTTTTTCGTTTAAATAGGCGGGGGAATCGGCCTTGGTAAAAAGCATTCTCTTCATGAATGGATCATAAATAACTGCAACAACAGGTTCGCTATTTTTGCATAAGGCTAAAGAAAACATTGAGGTGGGAATATGATGGGAGAAGGGGATCGTGCCATCGACGGGGTCACATACCCAAAGATATTCTGCATCATGTTTCTCGTGTTGGAATTCTTCATCAAATACTTCATGAGTGGGAAAATTATTTTTCACCTCTTCTATTACCAATTTAGAAACGGCTAGATCAGTTTCCGTCACGGGGGTCAAATTTGACTTTGTAGTAATCGTTGAATGAAGAAAATTTTTTGTAATAATTTCGCCAGCCTTAAGAGCTAATTGTTTAGCAAATTCCAATTCGACTTGAAAATCTTTCATGCTAATAATTATACAGATTTATTTATTCCTCCACAAACGTCAGAGCTGTTCCGCTAAGATTTGCCCGACCGGTGCGGCCGATGCGATGAATGTAATCTTCGTAAGTCTGGGGAATATCATAGTTAATGACATGGGTGACGTTGGCAATGTCAAGTCCTCGAGCAGCAACATCTGTTGCCACCATGATCGAAACCACATCTTCTTTAAACATCCTGATTGCCTGTTGACGTTGAAACTGGGCTTTGTCTCCATGGATTGAAGTCACTTTAAATCCTTTTTGAAAAAGATCCCGGGCCACTCTTTCCACCCCGTACTTTGTACGGCCAAAAACTAATACTTTCTTAAATTCATCTTGTTTCAGAAGAGAAGAGAGTTTCTCCATCCTTGATCCGATCTTTTTATCCAATCGAACCAAATCTTGTTTAATGTTGGTTAAGGTTTCTTGAGTTTTAACGGAAATAGTCACCGGATTTTTTACGAAAGAAGAAATTAAAGAACTGATTGCCGGTGAAACGGTCGCTGAAAAAAATAACGACTGACGGTCGGCTGGTAAATAAGAAATGATTTCTTTGATATCATGGATAAATCCCATGTCAAGCATCTGATCTGTTTCATCAAGTATGATCATCTTAAACATTCCTAATTTTAGAATACCGCGATTAATCAAATCTTTTAATCGACCTGGAGTTCCAACTACAACATGGGGATTATGTCTTAACTGAGAAATTTGAATCTGCATTGAAGACTGTCCGATGCATAGAGTGCTGTAAATCGGCATATTTCCGGAAAATTTTCTCAGTTCATCACGGGTTTGCAAAGCAAGCTCACGAGTCGGGCTGATGATCAAAGCTTTATAATTAAAGTCTTTTAAAATATTTTCAACTAATGGAATTAAAAAAGCAGCCGTTTTTCCTGTACCGGTATTTGCAATCCCAATCACGTCGGATCCGGCACGAATTGCTGGAATTCCCTGGGCCTGAATCGGAGTCAAATTAATATACCCATGGCGGATAATTGTTGCTTTTAATGTCTCCGGTAAATCGAGACTGGAAAATAAAATTTCCTTAACTGCTTGGGTAGGGGAGACTTGAACGTTTTTAACATTAGCCCGGCGGATAAATTCGTGAATATTTCCACCTGTCATACTTCGTCCACGACCACGGCCACCGCCGAAACGGGATGAACCACGACTGGGTCTGCTAAATCGACTGAAACGACTTGATGTCTGAAAATGTCTGTTATACATAAAAAATAATAAAGAAAAATTATAAATTAGATGTAAGAGCGCGAAGCTCTTCTAAAAATAACGTAAAGAAGAACTTAAAAGTTTATTAAAAATTTAAAAGCGAACATTACAATCTGGTAATAAGTATAGCAGAATATATCTCCTTATCAATCGATGATTTTGACCAGGGCGAAGGAAGTAAAAGTCAGGATAATAAATCCGCTTATAAACCAGCTTACTAAAAGTTGAACCGGTAAATTAAAAAGAAGATAACAGGGGAGAGTAAAGAAAATAAAAGAGGCGGAAATCATCAAGTCAGCAAATAAGAATACTCTCTTCCAGAATGATTTTGGTAAATAATCTCTAATATAACAGTATATAAGAGCTAACGAAACCCCGGGATAAAAGGTAAGAATCAATGACATTATTATAAAATTGGAAGAAGGAGGGCCAGCCGTCGGCATCATCATCTTACTCCAAACGCCAAAAAACTCCGGCATCTGATAATATTTCATTGTCAAAACAACCTCTATTTGACGGATGACAGTTGCGAAGACAGTATATAGAATCCCAACTAAAAGTATTTTTCTCCAGCTCAAATCCCTTAGCCACTTTTTCGTTTCTTTAGAACTTTCTGAAACGTTTTTGCCTATCATAAAAAAATATTATCATAATCTAATCGTCAAATTCAATTACAGTTATGATTTATTGTACCATTCAAATTTTATAAATTGTAATATGTACATAAGGTTGTTATGATAAAGCGTATGAATTCAAATACTGGTTCATGTTCACTCCTGCACTCGAAGTTGACCAAGCTTCAAACTCCTTTTGTCATCGGTATTACCGGTGATTCCGGTAGTGGTAAGACGGTTTTTTCTGATGGAATTCGTCGAATCTTGGGGTCAGATATAATTCATACAATTACCATGGACGGTTATCATAAGGAAAACAGGGAACAGCGTGCATCAAGTGGTAGACTACCGCTTGATCCGGAAGCGAATAAACTTAAACTATTGTTAAAACATCTCCGTCTGCTTAAAAATAACAAGTCAGCGGAAATACCCCAATATAACCATATAACCGGAAATTTTGATTCGCCAAAAAAAGTTGATCCAACACCGATCATTATCGTTGAAGGTCTCCATGCTCTCTACCCGGAATTTTTGGAGCTTTTGGATCTTAAAATTTTTGTTGATCCATGCCGCGAGATTAAGTGGAAATGGAAGTTCGCCCGTGATATGGCAAAGCGTGGTCATCGGGCCGAAAAATTGGAAAAAGAAATGCTTGCCCGTGAAGCAGCTTACAAACGCTGGATTGATTTTCAAAAAATTAATTCTGACATTGTTATTAAAATTTTTAACAGTCGGATGCAACAGTTTGCCCGCTATGACTTTACCAATCCGTTAACGCAAGAATTTTATAAAGTCGAGCTAATTATGAAACCTTCTTTGGCAAAACTGCCTTCTCTAAAATTTCCTCTTGATCTCTCCGACGTCATGAGTGTTGAAAACCCGCCATTTTTGTTTGCCGCAACTTCGTGCCGTTACTGGGGACAATCTGTCGTTGATATTCATATAGACGGTGCTTTCTCCAAGGATAGTATTTCTGAGCTTGAAACTCGTATTACCGATTGCACTGCTATTAAGATTAACTGCCAAACGATTCCCAAGAAGAAAGAAAATGGCATCGTTTCATCAACCGAGCTAGCCCAACTGCTTGTTGCCTGGCGATTTTTAGAAGCGGTAAATTATCAGCTTATTCTTAAAGAAAAAAGCAAAAATAAGAAGGCTGTTTAATAAACAATCTTTGGTTCGGTTCCCCAAAGTCGAACTGCTTTAGCTAGGGCGCTATTTGGATTTTTGGAAACAAATTCTTTTACGGTTAATCCGGAATATACGGCGTTCCTTGCTTCCAAGGTCGCCTCCACTCCACGTTCTCCTCCTTCGGGATGTCCAAGCACTCCGCCACCAAGCTGGATATAACAATCCGGGGTCATTTTCGCGATTACCACATCCATCACTCCCGGATGCAATCCTCCCGATGCCACCGGCCAGACGTTTTTCATACCAAACCAGTTCTGTCCAAGGGTATGAAATTTTTTATTTGGTGCAGTTTTATTCTGGGTGAGAATGCTTCCTATTTCTTCCGCCTCGCCATAATCTTCCATTTTGGATTTGGGAGAGCCCGAATGCATACTATCAACCCCGAGCATTCGGAAAATCTTAGCAAGAATAAACATCGAGACGCTAAATCCATTTATATCGCCTTTGCCGCTGATACCGGCGCCGCTTTCCCGGGTCATAAACGCGTGCATCGCCCGATGGGCATGAATTATCAGTTCCGGATTTTTTAAACGCATAGTATGGACCGCCCCAACACCGGAAGCCACCACATCAAGCATCATGCAACGTCCGCCATATGACTTGATCATATCAGTCCGTTTCATCATCACATCAAAATTTGAATGAGTAATGTTGCATAGATATAATTTTTTGAATCCCGTTTGTTTTTCCACTTCTGTTTGCGCTTGGTGAACTAGTTTTACTCTATCCTCAAATCGGTTGAATGACAGACTTGTCAGATTTTCATCGTCTTTGACAAAATCAAAACTCCCGTCTCCGGCCGTCCAAAGGCGGCGTGCTAATACGGCCTGTTCTTGGGCGGTCCGGCCGACTTTTGGTTTAGGCACGTTGCCGAGGATCGGCATACCGCGGTGCTTTTTGTCCTGTTGTAATAGATCGCGGACGCCGGCAATTCCATATCGAGGTCCGGGAAATGCCGTCACAATAGCTTTCGGAAAACGGATATCCATTAACCTTAAACCTTTGACCATTTTCATTCCGCCGATATTGCCGACCGGCCCTGCCAAAAATCCGGCCATGTTATCATATTCAAACAGGTCTGTTTTATAGGCGACTTTGAACAGATGATTTTTTTTATCCATGTCAAAGACGATCGCTTTGAATTCATCAGCCTTTTTGAGCCCCGAGTCCGGCCGGTCTTCTACCTTGGTCCAGGTACCAGTAGAGGATTCGGCGGCAACGGAGGCAACTCCTTTTAAAAACATTGAGGGATCTATACCATCGGCCAGCTGCATTTTAAATTGAATAATAACGTAGTTTTCGTCTGGATCTTTTGGTTGCCACCCTGGGGGAGCGATGTAGTCAAGTTGTACTGCCATAATGGGAGTATATACTATTAAAATTCATGTGTCAAAATAAAAAGGTTTGTATTTCATCGGATATATTTAGTATTATGATCTCATCATGATTAAGAAAGGATTCAGTTGGTTGCTAATTCTTTTATCGGTCGTTGTCATCTCTGGCATTGGCGGAGGAGCGTATTACCTGGGAACCAGATCAACTTCAAAGACGATTTCAGTTTCTCCAACAAAAACGAAAATAATAACAAATACTTCGCCGCAGCCGTCGGTTAATAAATCCCAAGACCCGCTTTTTTCCGGTAATGTAAAAAAACTTTCCCAAGACCTTAAACTTTTTAAAATAACCGATGTTGATAAGCAAAATGGTGTTCCTGATTATATTGTTTACTACGAGGTGGGTATATTTACTCGCGGAGAATTTAAAGATTATACCCGCATCTTGGCTATCAGACCTTCGGAAGGACCGGGACCCAGTCTTCAGTTTATTTTGGCCACAGCAGATTATAAATCTTTCTATTTGGATGACCCGGAGAATAAGGCAATCAAATATCCGGAAAGTGATTGGGATAGTCCTTATATGTACATTGATAAAAGTAAAATTGCAAAAACTGTGATGCTTGATACCGAACATCCGAAGATAATCAGTCTGGAAAAACCTTACAGACTGATAAAAGAGGGGAGTGTCCTGACTGAAAATAAAAAAACCGGACAAAAAGATAAAAATGGCAACGATATCTACCTTGAAGAGCCCATAACACAGTTTGACCCATCACAATCTCTTGTTTCAACTGAAAAACAGCTTGTCTTTTTTGCCGGAGGAACAGATTGGGGTACTGGAGAAGGCCACAGTGATAAGGAAAAGAAAATGTTGGAAATCCGAAAAAAATATTTAAATTCAACCACTCTTGTCCATGTTCAGGACTCAACCGGACTTACCTTTTCATATCTTCTTTCGTCGCAAAAAGATATCGATGATTATTTGAACAAGTTACCCGCTTATGAACAAGATCTGATCGCCCATAAAAAACAGGTCGTTCTTTTTAACGAAAAAAAATTAAAAGAATATCCAACCGCACCGGAATACTTGACCATCCCCGGAGTGAAAACGACCAAGACTTTGTCAGGACTGGCGAACGATTATTATAATACATATGAATCAGCTTTCCCCGGGGCTTGTGGCGGAACTCAAAGCACCTTCATTATTGATCTGCCGAAAAGTGACGATCTAGTGTCTATATCGT
>Ga0208373_1003248_pt1 | contig 16227 bp, 10 predicted proteins | sample RifOxyC2_FD_184036 | JGI IMG/M metagenome (GOLD analysis project Ga0208373, IMG submission 184036) | Soil microbial communities from Rifle, Colorado - Rifle Oxygen_injection C2 (SPAdes) | ecosystem: Environmental > Terrestrial > Deep subsurface > Rock core/Sediment | place: Rifle, Colorado...
CATGGGCGTTATTGCTCACAATAGTCTTAATAAGCCGTAAATCAATCTTTGAAATAATCAATAAACTACTTAAATTAAATTATCGAATTGAAACGGGATTTTTCAACATAAATCTATTCATAATCTTCGTATTGAGCCTAATATTATCCATGAATTTCATAGACAATATATCGCCTACCGCAAGAGGATGGGATGGAATGAATCAATATGTAAACATAGCAAAAAGAATAGAAGAAGCGAAAGGACTGATACAAATGGGTGGCAACTATTATTGGGAACTGCTGATGGGATTCGGATTAATCGCAACAAAATGGATAACAATCGCGCTAAATCTAGCTTCCTTTTATCCGGCTCTTTTATCGGCAATCGTCTTATATTGGATATTGAGTAAGTTCTCATCAAAAAGCACAGCTCTCTTAGTAACAGCTTGGTTTTATACTATGCCGATGATGTTATTCCATGGGACAGAAGAAAACAAAGTCGATCTGGGCAACACGTTAATTGCGATGATAGGCTTTTTAAGCCTATACAAAGGACTGTCTTCAAAAAATACAAAAGATAAACTTATATTTATCGGCATAGCCGGTCTGCTTACGGGATTCTGCTTGGGAATAAAGCTCACAAGCCTAATGATAATCTTCACATTTCTAACAATAATTCTATATAAAGAGTTCAGAAAAACAGGTGCGGTAGCTGGATTTCTATTCTCAATAGGAATGTTATTGATGGGGATGCTCTTAACATCCGACAGCACAAATACCACAAAAGAACTTCCGCCTTACATCATCGGATTGGTTATTGTCGGATCATCGGTTATTTTGATGGCAATAAAGCTATTAAGAGATAAAAATTATAGGGCTCTACTCGTCCCAACAATTTTCATAATATCCAGCTTAATAGCATTTTCGCCATGGATGATAAAAAACTTTTCAGAAAATCGTTCTTTAACACCAAACAACTTGCTATTTGGAATTCATCCAGAACCCACAATAGATTACAACTCTCTACCTGAAGAATTGGCAATAGATGAATCACTCTGTACCGAAACAGGGACAAGAGAAGAATTGGACAGATATATGGGTTACGAAAACAATATAATAAAAAAATACATTACTCTTCCTTGGCACCTGACAATGAATGACATCGGAATACTCGGAATGTACATAGATGTCGGATGGATCCCTCTTGCTTTACTAATAGGATTGCTACCATTCATTAAGCTTAAAAAACCGGATGAAAAATGGTCAATAGCACTCATGTTTTTTATAAATTATTGGTTACTATGGCTTGCCACAAGCGATGGAATAATCTGGTATGGACTTCCCGGATTTTTAGCCATAAGCATATTAATGGTAGGACTAATCGAAAATTATAAACGAGAAGAAGTTTCACTTCAAAAACTCACAGTCACAACGCTAATCCTGATACTTCTCATCCCTGCATTATCACTAAGATTACACAATTTCGGAAGAGGGAATTTGCTTCTCTATATATCAAATGTAATGACAGCAGATGAAGCAACCACCGGAATATTTCCATACGGACTGCAAGTACACGATCTGTTTGAAGCCGATCAAGACGGCCGATACGACGAGATTTGGAAAATCGGAACATCCCTCAATTACTTCATCGAAGACAACTTCTGGAGAACTTACAATGACCAATACATGGATGTGATAAATTGCCTATATCAAGAAAGAAATCCCGATCTACTCACAAAAAGACTGAAAGCATTGGGTTTTGGATACATAATTTTCGATTACAACACTTATGCATTAAGTGCAGATCCCGACGGAACTCTTAATGAAAAATACCAAGCAGTCCTCGAATACATATTGAATTACACGGATATAGCAATTCACGACTATTTCAAAGGATATCTAACCGTAAAAATTCAAGGAACAGATCAATGAGGTCTCCAGTTGACTTACTCGATATATACAAATACAGTTGCACCAACTTAAGAAAACAAATGTATAAGAAAATCATAAAAAATGTCCTTGCACTAATATGGATTTCCGTTGTCATTTATTTTTATTTCACACAAACGGTATCCGGAACAAACAGCATTATTCACAGCTATTACACAGAAAGCCTTACCGTCTCGCTGAAATATCTTTTTTTCATACTGATAATCCCTATTCTATACGCCTGTTATTGCCTATACATATGGTTTAACAAGAACAAGAAAACCATAAGCATAAAAATATCAGCGCCCAGAATTCTTATAACATTTTTCTTACTCCTTATACTTGCTGGTAATACAGTTTTCTTAATAAAAACACCATCTTTCTATCACGGAGACAGTTTGTTTATAACAAGTGACGGTACACTGAAAGAAGTTGCCGACATATCAACGATAAGCGGAGATGAAACACTGATCGTCGCAAGCGAATCCGCATACGAATGGACAGACTATGCGATAACCGACGATGTCGACCCTGTACTCAAAAACCGATTCGAGAAAGCGACATTCTGGGGAATACAATTCGGACTTGTTTCAAAAAGCTTGGGAATAATATCGATGCTATTTCTAATAACACTGATTGCAACAGGGCTGGGGCATACAATACTGAAAACAATTAAGAAAGATCACGTACTCGATTTCGACAACGCAATAATCGGATTCGGGACAGGTCTTTTTTCAATAATACTAATATCTTTCATAATCGGAGCCCTACACGTACTTACTATATATTCGGCATGGGCACTTCTTATTGCAATGGGAACAATAAGCTATAAATCGGTATTGGAAATACTAAAAAAGCTGTTCAAAACGAGTTTTAGCGTCGAAACCAGCATGGCAAATATAAACATCTTTATAATATTTGTATTGGGGATGGTACTTACCATGAATTTCATAGACAATATATCGCCTACCGCAAGAGGATGGGATGGAATGAATCAATATGTAAACATAGCAAAAAGAATAGAAGAAACGAACGGACTGATACAAATGGGTGGGAACTATTACTGGGAACTGCTGATGGGATTCGGATTAATCGCAACAAAATGGATAACAATCGCGCTAAATCTAGCCTCCTTTTATCCAGCTCTTTTGTCGGCAATCGTCTTATATTGGATATTGAGTAAATTCTCATCAAAAAGCACGGCGCTCTTGGTAACAGCTTGGTTTTATACTATGCCGATGATGTTATTCCATGGGACGGAAGAAAACAAAGTCGATCTGGGCAACACGTTAATTGCGATGATAGGCTTTTTAAGCCTATACAAAGGACTATCTTCAAATGACAGAAAAGAACAACTAACCCTGCTTGGAATTGCCGGATTAATGTCGGGATTATGCCTTGGAATAAAAATAACAAGCTTAATCCTCATATTCACATTTATTACCATAATTTTATACAAATATTTCAAAAAAACGGGCGCAGTAGCGGGATTTCTATTCTCTTTAAGCGCACTATTAATCGCTGAAAAAGCAATCATCATAAACGAGCTACCAATACCTCAAGAGATATTCGGAACGGTCGGATCAATACTAATGCTTGTTTCGATAATTCTGATCATTTGGAAAACATTTAAACAACATAGCTTCAAACCTCTGATATCGCTTCTTATCTTCACTGCATTCGCAATAACAGCATTCATGCCATGGATGATCAAAAACTATTCGGAGGGAGGTTCTTTTTCACAAGCGGAACTACTATTCGGGATAAACCCTCAACCGATAATAGATTATGAATCTTTAACCGGAGAACTGGCTATCGATGAAGCCTCTTGCGCCGAAACCGGAACAGAAGAAGAACTGGACAGATATATAGGGTACGACTCAAACACTCTGAAAAAATATTTAACATTCCCATGGCATTTAACAATGAACGACATAGGTGTACGAGGATTGTATGTGGATTTCGGATGGCTCCCTCTTGCTTTACTGATAGGATTGCTACCATTCATTAATAGAAAAAACATAGATGAGAAACTGATAATAGCCTTTTTGTTTTTTACGACTTATTGGTTTCTCTGGCTCATCACAAGCAACGGAATAATTTGGTATGGGCTTCCCGGCTTCTTAGCAATAAGCATATTGGCAGCTCAACTGATCGAAAACTACAAAACAGAAGAACATACTCTACAGAAATATTTAATTCCGGCATTAATAATAATCTTAATCATCCCAGCATTATCTTTCAGGCTATACAATTTCGGGAAAGGAAGTCTTCTCCTATACACTGCAAACGTCATGACCGCGGATGAAGCAACAACAGGCATATTCCCATATGGACTTCAGGTACACGACCTTTTTGAAGCAGACCAAGACGGACAATACGACTTGATTTGGAAAATCGGAACATCGCTTAATTACTTCATAGAAGATAACTTCTGGAGAACATACAACGATCAATACATGGATGTAATGAACTGCTTATATACGGAAAGAGATCCAGATCTACTTACAAAAAGGTTAAAAGCTCTAGGATTCGGATACATAATTTTCGATTACTACAGCAATACATTAAGTATAGATCCGAACGGCACATTGAACGACAAATACCAAGCCATAATAGATTATGTACTCAATTATACGGAAATCGTAATACCGGATTATTTCAGAGGACATTTGGTTGGAAAAATCATAGGAACATAAAAGTTCAGCATTTTTCCATCTTTTTTTAATGTCTATACGCAACAATACCTTGAGCATTAATGGAAAAACATGCTCGAGATACTTATATTATTTTTCATAAAGACAGCATCAGCCAACTCTCTACCGCTTGAAATAGCAGAGGTATATCCAAACCCAGAAGGTTCGGACTCAAATTGCGAATACGTAATACTGAAAAATACAGGCAACGAAGAACTCGACCTGAATGAATTTTATCTTGATGACCGCGATGGAGAAAGCAGCCCTTTCAAACTTACCGACTATTCTATCCCAGCATTTGGCGAACTGACACTGAAATCTGAAGAAACAGGAATATCCATCAATAATACAAGCGACGAAGTAAGAATTCTGGACTCAAGCATGCAACCGCTAATAAGCATCGATATACAAACATCTACAGAGAATAGTAAATATCCTAGCGACCAAAACGAAACTCCGCCAACAATATCGGAATTCCTGCCAAATCCGGAAGGTTCGGACGAAGGAGCGGAGTTTATAACGATCTGCAACTTAGGAGTCGTATCAATAAACTTGGGAAATTATTCAATAGACGACTCGCAAGAAGGAAGCGACCCGTTTCAAATGGAAGGATCTATTTACCCTACCGAATGCAAAACGATAACAGACTCTGAATCCGGAATCACATTGAACAATTCCGAAGATTCAGTACGCATTCTAGACAAAGAAGGAAGTGTTATTTTTGAAACGACTTATGCAAACCCAGAAGAAGACGAAATCATATACGAATTGGTAAAAGACAATGACAACGCAATTCCACCAAAATCCATAATCATAACCGAGATATTCGCAAACCCCGAGACCGGAGAACAAGAATGGATAGAGATCAAAAACACCAGCCAATCATCAATATCTTTAAACGGACTTTTCCTCGACGACTCAGAAGAAGGAAGCAAACCATACAATCTCTCAGGTATAACTCTCAAACCGCTTGAATATAGAGCCGTCGACAAATCGGAATCGAGAATAAATTTCAACAACGACTCAGATTCGGCAAGAATAATAACAGCCGATAATGAAGAAATAGAAACAATTGAATATGACCAAACAGAGAAAGGACTTTCATATCAACTCATCGAAGAGTACGGAACATGGGAATTCGCTGAACCGACAAAAAACGGAGCAAACAAAATCACGCAAAAAAACGACTCAAAAGATCAGGAACAAACAACAATAAAAATTGAATCAGAAGAAAATTCTATTTACAAAAAACTTCTTCCATATATAGCTACCGCAATAATAATCGCAATTCTAAGCATATATGAATACAAAAAAAGAGGCGCTTAAGGAAATGACTTCCACAAGCGCCTCACAAGGTCGCAACATTACTTGCAACCGCCGCCACATCCTCCACCCATAGTGTAAAAAATTAAAAATTATAAGTTCACTATCGATAATAGTTCCTATTAAAGAAATATGCAAGCTTTTAAAAAACGAAATTCTTCTTGCACTATAAAAACAAACCTGCTATATGGAGAAACTGTTTATAAATAATCAGTTCTAGAAACGAAAAAGTCACACGCAAAAAAAGCAAAAAACTTTAAAAAATTCTGGAAGCTTGGACGCAAAGAATTCAACACCCAGTATTTTGACTTAACCGGCGACGGTGAACTTGTAATTAACGAGGGCAACTATCAATACAATGTTCGCGAACTTGCAGAAAAATACGGCACTCCCCTGAAAATCATGATGCCGTATGTTATTGAACAAAGAGTCGAAGACCTCATGGACACATTCGACGACGCAATTCGCGAATTCAAATACAAGGGCCAGTTTTACTACCACTATCCGATGAAAGTGAATCAGAGCCGCGAATTCGTTTTGCCGATCATAAGCGAAGGCGGCAATCTTGAAATAACTTCCGCAAACGAACTTTGGGTAGTAAAAAGATTGTGGCAGCAACACAGATTTAATTCACACATAAAAGTTGTCTGCAACGGACCAAAAACGCAACAATATCTGGAGCTTATTGCCGAACTCAAGAGTAATGGCTTGGATATTGTTCCAATAATAGAAGACTTGTCGGAAATGGAATTGCTCAAAAAATTCCGAGGACAAGTTGGCGTAAGAGTAGATATAGGCGTAAAAGTCGATTCATATTGGGATAAAAAAATAGAAAGATTCGGATTATCGATAGATGAAGTTTTTGCAGTTGAAAAAATCAGAAACCTAACAATGCTTCACTACCATACGGGCTCGGAAATCAAAAAGGAAAGTGACGTAGTGAAACCACTTAAAAAAGCCATGGATATATACGCACGGCTCAAGAAAATAAATCCGTCTCTCGACACGATCGATATGGGCGGCGGATTCCCAAGCAATTATTATGGAAAACCTTTATATCCGGTAAAAGGACTTGTTTATAGAATTGTTAAATTCCTCGAGCAATACTGCCGAGAAAACGAACTTCAACCTCCAAATATAATATGCGAATGGGGTAGCCATGTGGCTGGACCGGCTCAAATAACGGTTTTCTCTGTAGTTTCGGAAAAAACAATACCGAAAGCTATGGCAAAACAATGGTACGTAATAGACGGGAGCTTCATGACACAGCTTTTGGATACATGGTCGATACACAAACAATGGCACGTCGTACCGGTAAATAACGCGAGAAATAAAAAACTTACAAGAACATGGCTGGCCGGACTCTCATGCGACTCGGACGACAAATATACCGCAGGAGGCAATTATATTCTTCTACCGCGCCTTGAAGATCTCGAAAACGGAGCTCATCAGTATATAGCCTTCTTAGACACTGGAAATTACCAAGATGGATTCACAAACCATCACTGTCTGAATGCTGCACCGGCAAAAGTATTGGTACAAAACGGTGACGTAACCGTGGTCAGAAAAAGAGAAACTCCGGATGACGTGGGAAAACTGTTCGGATGGTAAGGCCGGTAGCGAATGCAATCTCCTTATCCCATAAACCTATAATTCCACATGCACTTCGGCGACATACCAAAACCATATAGTGATTATGAAAAAGCTAAATTCGTAATAATCCCTGTTCCATACGACAGAACAAGTACTTGGGGCAAAGGCGCAGACAAAGGTCCGGATGCAATACTTAATGCATCGGCAAACATGGAGCTTTTCGATATAGAAAGCGATTCGGAGCCATATAGAAAAGGGATTTTCACAGACAAGCCGGTAACAGAAAACGGATCTCCTGAAAAAATGGTAAAGGCTGTTGAAAAGATAACCGCGAAACATATTGAAAAAGGGAAAATTACAGTAGTACTCGGTGGAGAACATTCCGTGAGCATAGGAGCAATACAAGCACACGCAAACACAGGAAAAGTATCGGTATTACAGCTTGATGCACATAGCGACATGAGAGATGAATATCTCGGATCAAAAAATAATCACGCCTGCATAATGGCTCGCGCAAAAGAAGTTTGCCCTGTAGTACAGGTCGGAATAAGAAGCATGGATACTTCTGAAAAAAAGAATATCAACAAAAAAAGAGTTTTCTTCGCTCACAAAATACATGACAGAACCGACTGGATTAAAAAAGCCGTATCGCTACTTACAAATAAAGTATATCTAACAATTGACTTAGACGTTTTCGACCCATCAATTCTGCCATCAACAGGCACACCTGAACCGGGAGGGATGGGCTGGTATGAAGTTTTGGAATTGATAAAAGCCGTAGCACAAAAAAAGAAAATCGTCGGCTTCGACATAGTCGAACTTGCACCAAATCCAAACAATAAAGCCTCTGATTTCTTAGCGGCAAAATTGGCATATTACATTATGAGCTTGGTGTAATCAGTAAGGAACAAGACACAGACAGCAGAGGGGAATTCCACTCTCTTTTTTTCACATTTTTGTGTTCTGTTTTCTGCTCTATGCGTTCTCTCAAAACATTCCTCGCGCCTGTAAATTCGCTTTGAAAAAATGATATTGCAACCACCTACAAGCTTCAATATATTGTGGGTCGGAACAGAAACACACACAACTTATTGTGGCCAAGACCAAATAATTATGTTCTAGGATAACTCGCAAGAGTTCTAGTTTCTCAATGTGAAAATCCAATCCAAAACGACCTCTTTTTTTCACGTTGCGACAGAAAAAACTAAAAACAAATTTACAAATAAAACCATGAAAAAAATCATCAAAAGGGACGGAACACTTGCAGACTTCAATCAAGACAAAATCGCGGAAGCGATTTGGAAAGCCGCCCAGTCGGTTGGAGGCAAAGACCGATCGATCGCAGAAAACATTTCAGTAGAGATCGAAAAGCTTTTAAACATACTTTTCAAAGGCAAGAACTATCCGACCGTCGAACAAGTACAAGACTTGGTCGAGAATATGCTCATAGAACGTCAACACGCAAAAACCGCAAAAGCTTACATCTTATATAGACAGAAACAAACCGAATTTAGAGAAAAACAAAAAGCAATCATTGGTAAAACTACAAATTTGCCTTTAAGTCTTAATGCACTTCAGGTTCTTGAAAGAAGATATCTAATCCGAAACAAAGAAGGCCGAATCACCGAATCGCCGGAAGATATGTTTAGAAGGGTCGCTCATAATATTGCTCTTGCAGACAAAAACTATGGAGGCAGCGTCGAACAAGCCGAAGAGGAATTTTACAACTTGATGACGCAATTGGATTTCATGCCGAACTCCCCTACTCTAATGAATGCGGGAACTGACATTCAACAACTATCTGCATGCTTCGTCTTGCCGGTTGAAGACTCGATGGAAGAGATATTTGAATCTGTAAAAAACGCAGCTCTCATTCACAAAAGCGGTGGTGGCACAGGTTTCTCATTCTCACGCCTTCGCCCAAGAAACGATCTCGTTAAATCAACAACAGGAGTCTCCTCGGGTCCTCTATCCTTCATGCGCGTATTCGACATCGCAACAGACGTAATCAAGCAAGGCGGCAAACGCAGGGGCGCAAATATGGGCATCTTGCGAGTAGATCACCCGGATATCTTGGACTTCATCACAATTAAGTCGGACATGGTCAGTCTTACGAATTTCAACATATCTGTTGCAATAACAGATAAATTCATGGAAGCACTCGAGAGCAACTCAGAATACGATCTAATCAACCCTCGAGATGGCACACCTCTAAGAAAACTTGCAGCAAGACATGTGTTCGACCTCATAGTCGATATGGCATGGAAAAACGGAGATCCCGGAGTAATCTTCATAGATACGGTCAACAAAGCGGACAAGATTCCTCACACAGGCCCTATAGAGAGCACAAACCCATGCGGCGAACAACCTTTGAAGGCTTATGAGTCTTGCAACCTTGGATCAATCAACCTAAACAAAATCATCACAGCAGATAAGCAAGTTAACTGGGATAAATTCAGCGAAATCATCCACTCTTCAATGCATTTCTTGGACAACGTAATCGACATGAACAAGTTCCCGATTCAGAAGATTGCAGAAATCAGCAGAAACTCAAGAAAAGTCGGACTCGGATTGATGGGATTCGGAGATTTGCTTTATCAATTAAAAGTCCCTTACAACTCGGACGAAGGCTTGGCATGGGCAAATCGCATCACCTCTTTCTTAAGGGATGAAGCGGAAAAAGCATCTGTAAAAATGGCTGAAACACGAGGCACATTCCCAGCATGGAAAGGAAGTTTTTATGAGAAAAAAGGTCTCAAGATAAGAAACGCATGCCAAACGACAATCGCGCCAACAGGTACAATTGGCATGATCGCAGAAGCATCTGGAGGAATCGAGCCTAATTTCGCAATCTCTTACATCAAGAACGTAATGGACGGAACAGAACTCATTTACACAAATAAATATTTCGAAAAAGAGGCGCGAGAAAAAGGCTTCTTCTCGGAAGAACTGATGCGAGATATCGCAAGAGTCGGTTCAATCCAAAACATCGAAGGCATACCGGAAGAAACCAAGAGAGTATTCGTAACAGCACAGGACATCGCGCCTGAATGGCACATTAGAATCCAGTCTGAATTCCAGAAATTCATAGATTCAGCTGTATCAAAAACAATCAACTTCCCTCATCACGCAACAACAAGGGACATCGAAGGATCTTACGTAATGGCTTATAAAGCAGGTTGCAAAGGAATAACAGTCTACAGAGACGGAAGCCGTGACAATCAAGTCCTTAATATAGGCGAAGTAAAAGGCAAAAAAGAGACAGAGAGAGAACACCAAGCAATCAAAGCCCAAGCCAACGCTCACAAGTCAAAATCACAAATAAAACAGGAGGGAAAATGTCCAGAATGTGAAGGAAAACTGGTTATCAGCGAAGGCTGCATGCACTGCCCTAGCTGTAATTATTCGGCCTGCTCAATGGCCTAAGCGCAAGGACGCGAAGCATTACTTGCGCCATAATATCAGCCCGATCGCGTATGCGATCTCCTTATCCCCTCTCGAATCCAAGAACTTTCAATACGAAACTTGACTTTATACCGCAAATAGGTTATAAATTAACACCCTAAATTTAATCCTTATTTAATCATGGGATTGGAAGCACAGGAACAAGACTATCAGGATAATGAGATATCGCGCACTGCAGACAAATCGCTAGCCGCAAGAGGATATGGCGAAATGATGCAACAAGCCGCGAACAATAATAATGCCTTCTCTGGAGAAAAAGGAGAGGTTATTAAGATTATTAGACAAATAGACACCCTTCAGTCTGCAAATAATAATGATCATTATGAAATAAATGAGCTAAAAGAACGTGCATTAGACGGAAAAATGAGTTCAAAAGAATTGGAATCTCAAGTTAAAAAAACGATTTTAAGACAAGCTGAAAAAGCACTAAAAGAAACTGTTGATCCAGATGAGGACAATGTACTTAATCATTCGAAAGGATGGCTCAAGTACATGGAAGGAAGAGATCTTAAAGATCTTGCCGGAGAAATGAAGCACATGAAAGAAAGCAACAAGGAACAATTGAAGCATAAGAAAAAACTGGAAGACCTAAAAGAAAAATCTCCCAGAGCTTTTAAAGCATATTTAAAAGCATTAAAACAAGAGATGGGAAGAAGTTCCATGAGCAGAACCAAAAGCGAGATACTGGAAGACACTAAGAAAACATTTGATAAAGCAATCAAAGCACCTTCAGCGGTACAAGGAGAATTTTTCCCAAAAGCCGAAAAAGGAGAAATCGCAAAAGATTCATTCGAAAAAACTCTCGAAAAACTAGAACAAGAATATGAAGCAAAAATCGCTAAATACACAAAACTTGTAGATGAAAACGAGGGGATATTCGGCAAAAAACCTGCAAACGAATTCAGGAAATGGATTACTGAAAGAAAGTCTTTCGCAGAAATAGACGAAGCACAATTCATATTGGAATCGAAATACATACCGGAGAGAAAAGAAGTACAAAAAGAGTTCGAAGATATGCCGGAAGCAATGACAAAAGAGCACAAAGAAAAATGGGAAAACGATCTTGGATACAGTGAAAGGAAAATGCTTCTGCAATCACTGCACCAACTTGAAAAACAAAAGGACAACCCACTCGCTCAAGAGTATATGAAAACACTTACAGACTCTCCACGAGAAGTGGCTGGAAAAGAGTGGCCGAAGATGATGGAAAACTTCTTGAAACACGATGCCGCAGATCAGGAAACGCTCCTAAAAGCATACAAACTTACAGAAGGTAAAGAGCGCAAAGAAATAGCTGATAGATTTGAAGATCTCCCAAAAAACATACAAGAGTCAAACAAAGACTTCTTCAACATGGACAAGGAAGAAAAAACAATACTTCTTAGAGCTCTTGAAAAAGATAACAAAGGAGAAAACAGCGCGGATGCATGGGGAGATGTAATGGAAACAGACCAAGGCAAAACAATCTTCGCAGACAAACTAAGAATACTTCTTGAAAACAATAAAACAGCCAAAGATATTCAAATGATGGATGTTTTGGCGGGAAAAACATTGAAAGACCAAATGATCAGCGGAGAAACCAAGTCGGAAAACAGGCAACTCCGAAGAGTAAAAGCAAAAGGAGGAGAAGATGCCGCAGAAAAAGTCGAAAAACTGCAAGACTTAACAGATGGAGAAGTCACAATCGATGCAAGAACGGCAAAAGAACGTCAATTCCACACCATGGACTTAACCAAACTCGGAAGAGGCGGAATGGAAACGAACGAAATGGACACGATAAGACGAGAATTAACAGACGAAGGATTAACGAACGACGAAAGGGATTACTACAGCCGCGCAAAATTCGTAATGAAAGATGACGGACCGGAAATCAATCTTGCTCAAAACGTAGATCAAAGAAACAACATAACGAACCTTGTACAAGAACAATTGATAATGGCACTTATGATGGCGGTAGAAGCGATGAGTGGCAGAAAAGTAGCATCGGCAAACGACAACAGGGCTTTTGAAGAAATGGCAAAAGAAAGATCGAAAGAGATGCTGGGACAATGGACCGAAATGACAAGACACAGATTCAAAGGATTAACTGGTTTGTCTGAACAAGCAAGAAAAGCGGCTTAATAGCGCTCAGAAAGCGAAGCGATTCTAAGCGCAATATTATCAAGCCGATCGCGAATGCGATCTCCATATACAAAAACCTCAAAAACAAAAATGAAAACACGAATAATCGCCATTTTGACCGGCAACGGCAAAGGCAAAACAACCTCGGCAGTTGGTACAATAATTAGAGCTCTAGGACATGGACACCGCGTGCTTCTTTTACAGTTCATGAAGGAAACAGAATCCGGGGAAATTAAATTTTTAAAAACCTTAAGAAATCCCAACTTGAAAATAATCCAATCCGGAAGAGGATTTTTCAAAATAAAAGGAGATCATTCAACCGAAGAAACACACAAAAAATATGCAACTCTCGCAATAAAATTACTACAAAAGGAATTGAAATCATTCTCCCCTACCTTAACTGTTCTTGATGAAATAAACACTGCCTGTTCGCTCGGACTAACAGATGCAAAACAAGTAGTAGAATCTATCATGAAAAATCCAAAAACTCACTTCATACTAACCGGCCGAAACGCGCCGAAAGAGTTTCGCACTATCGCAAATCTCATAACTGAAATGAAAGAAGTAAAACATCCGTTCAACGAAGGAATTCACGCACAAGCGGGGATGGAATTTTAATTATCAACTCAAAATTAAAGAAACGTTTTTGTCATGAACGACCTTGATTCTGATCACGGGAGAGAATGATAAAAACGTTTCTTTCGTGTAATAGAAGCGCTTTTTCGCATTGTACAAGTGTCCGCATATTCGTAATTCCTCCCCCATGGCCAAGACACTTGCAACAACATTCTCAGTTCTACTCATCTCTGCAATCACAGCAGGATGTATCATTAGCCTTTTCGCATTGGCAACCGCAGGAGCATCTTATGCACTCGCTTGCCAATAATAATTTAAGCAGTAATATTCAAATAATATTACAAGACTTAAACTTATGAAAAAAACAGTTATCGCAATAGCACTCTTTGCAATTGGAAGCCTGACTTCAGGATGTAATTCAAACATCATTGAAGATTCAGAAGACAATACAACAACGGATTTCACAAATACATCACCGTTAACAGTAATGAACCAAGAAGGCACCAAAGTTTATTACGAAGGATCAATAACCGTAAGTGGAAAATACCAAGAATACACACCTGACTCATTTATGGGAGGCACCCTGTGTTTCTATCCTGACGACACAACGAAATACTTAATCCCAAGAAGCGATGAAGACAGAAGGAAAGCATGGTTCTGCTTCGAAGATCAAGAATCAGCAAAAGAGTTGTTGGGAATTAATGACGCAGAAATTTTCGACGATACCACAATTGAATGTATAGAAGGACTTGCAACAATCGTAGTATCTGATTACACAGTCGATTTATTAGAAGCTGCCGTTTTTGATACGGCAAATTTAGGAAACATAGTTTCAAAAGAATTTTATTCAACAACCTGTAAATAAAAGGGATCTTTTTTTTACATGGAAACAACTCTATAATACCCGCCGGTATTCGATATTCGGTATTCCTAATTCCATTCCCATGTACGACCTAATCATAATCGGTGGCGGAGTCACAGGCTTAAGCGGCGCAATTTACGCAAAGAGATTCGGCCTAAACACACTCGTCTTAAGTGAATTTTTCGGCGGAACGGTAACAAAAACACATCTGATAGAAAACTATCCGGGGTTCAAAAGCATTTCCGGATATGAACTGGCAGAAAACATAATTGAACATGCAAAATCCGTCGAAGCTGAAATGAAATCCGAACCTGCAACGGAAATAATAAAAGAATCTGGGAAATTTATCGTAAAAACTTCTCAAAACACATACGAATCGCGCACGGTACTTCTCGCAACGGGTACGCACCACAGAAAACTCGGAGTAAAAGGCGAAGAAGAGTTCGCAAACAAAGGCGTCTCTTATTGCGCAACTTGCGACGGACCATTTTTCCGAAATAAGGTTGTAGCAGTAGTCGGAGGCTCGGATTCAGCTGTAAAAGAATCCTTGATGCTCGCACAATTCGCAAGCAAGGTTTATATAATTTATAGAGGAGAAAGTGTCAGACCGGAACCGATCAATCGCCAGAGGATGGAAGCAACCCCGAAAATAGAAGTGATCACGAAAACGAATATCACGGAAATTATCGGCGACACGAAATTGAAAAAAGTTAAATTTGATACCGGCAAAGAACTTGAACTCGATGGACTCTTTATCGAAATCGGCAGAATCGCCGAGACGGATATAGCAAAACCTCTCGGAGTCGAAATGAACGAGAAAGGTGAAATTAAAATCGACCGCATGAGCAAAACAAATGTTGAAGGCTTCTATGCGGCAGGCGACGTCACAGATTCAGACTGGAAACAAGCGATTGTCGGTGTTGCCGAAGGAGTAAAAGGGGCATTTAGCGCATACAATTATGTGAAGTCTGGAAAGAAGTAGAAGAAGTTGGAGAAGTGACATAGTTAAATCTCTCAGTCTTTAATCTTTAATCTTTTATCTTTTATCCCTTATCTCTTATCCCTCACCCCATGCATGCCCTCTTTCTCATCGCAAAAGAAAACTTCCGTGACGAAGAGCTTTTTGAACCGAAAAAAATCCTTGAAACTGCCGGAATCAAAACAACAATCACAAGCATTGAATCTGGCTTGGCAAAAGGAAGCCGCGGAGGGACGACGACAATCGATCTACCTATAAGAGATGTGCATATAGAAGATTACGATATATTAATCGCAATAGGAGGCCCAGGATCACCTGCACTTGGCGATTACGAAGAAGTTCTGGATTTAATAAGAAAAGCTCACTCGCTCGGAAAACCGCTCGCCGCAATCTGCATAGCCCCTTACCTTCTTGCGAAAGCCGGCGTAATAACAGGTAAAAAAGCCACCTCTTTCCACGGCGAACCTGCCATAAGCGAATTTTCACGCCAAGGAGTAACAAGAATTCAACAACCCGTCTTGCGAGATGGAAACTTGATTACAGCAGACGGCCCAATGTCGGCAAAAGACTTCGGACAAGAGATTATCAAGCTGTTAAGCGAGTAGCCTCGTCAACTCGAAATAACTGCATATTTATTGACCTTGCACCTCAAAAGGATTATTTATGCTAACCATCTAGCGCCTAATAAAGCGCTAGAGCCAT
>Ga0208373_1003250_pt1 | contig 16217 bp, 19 predicted proteins | sample RifOxyC2_FD_184036 | JGI IMG/M metagenome (GOLD analysis project Ga0208373, IMG submission 184036) | Soil microbial communities from Rifle, Colorado - Rifle Oxygen_injection C2 (SPAdes) | ecosystem: Environmental > Terrestrial > Deep subsurface > Rock core/Sediment | place: Rifle, Colorado...
CCAGCGGCTTGCCCGTAAAGGCGGCGTAAGTTTTTTTGCCGGCCAGTTTTGAATACTCGTCCATCATCCAGAACATTATCTGCGGATTGGTGTAAACGTCCGGCGCCGGCACGTCTTTTTTGGGGCCGAGATGATTTTTAAAAGCCCCGACCCAGGCGCGCGATAATTTTTCCAATTCGGCCAAACTCAAATTTTTTGGATTAACCTTGACTCCGCCTTTGCCGCCGCCCATGGGAATGTTAACCACGGCGCACTTGATGGACATTAAGAGCGCTAAAGTTTTAACTTCGTCCAGATTGGCCCGCGGATGAAAACGGATGCCGCCCTTAAACGGACCGCGGGCGTTGTTGAACTGAACGCGGTAAGCTTCAAAAAACTTTTTCCGTCCGTTATCCAGTTTAACGGAAATTTTTTTGACTAAAACTTTTTGCGGTTTGGTCAACTTGTTTAAAACGGTTTGATTTAATTTAAGACCAACGGCGGCCCGCCTGATTAACTGAAGAGTATTATTAAAGTTGGACATAATGTATTAAGTGTTAAGTGTTAAATGTTAAGTGTTAAATGTTAAGTTAGAAGGGACTTAACGCTTAGTTGACTTAAATGGCTTAATTAATTTATAGGGATTTCAAAAGCCGCTGTTTAACAAGCGACCTTTTTACAAAAAATAATTTAAAAAAACAAATCTAATCCGAACACCACGAACAAAATAATTCCCAAAAGCGCCGAAATGATAATGACGCCGTCTGTTGCTTTTTGACTCATTAAATAGCCCTCCTAATAAAAATTATAAGCTGTTCAATTTTTCTTTTAAAACTTCTTTTTGCTGCAGGCCCATTAATCTTTCCACTTCCTTGCCGTTTTTAAAGAAAATCAAAGTGGGAATGCTCATGACCTGATACTGGCCGGCGGTCTGCTGGCTTTTGTCCACGTCCAAAGACAAAATCTTGGCTTTGCCCTGGTACTCTTCGGCCAATTCTTCAATAATCGGGGCCTGCATCTTGCACGGGCCGCACCACTCGGCGAAAAAATCCACCAATACCGGCTGTCCGCTTTTCAAAACCTCCTGCGTAAAATTCTGATCGTTTAATTCCATAAATAATTTCTGGATTAATTTTTTAGTAGCTCTATTATAGAACTTTTTTATCCCTATGTAAAATCCTTTGCTAAAATTGCTTAAATTTGAATTTATGTTATTTTACGACGCTTAAATTTACCTAAAGTTAGATTAAAAGTTAAAATCTACTTAAAAAATTGATTATGAATGTTCCACGTGGAACAATTTTACCAATGCCCAATATCCAATTAAAAATTTCCAATCAAATCCCAATTACAAATTACCAATGCCATTAAAAAACCGACCGTTTAATTACAGCCGGTTTTAAAAATTTCTTCTACCTGGCGCTTAAATACTTTTCCGCTTCCAAAGAAGCCATACAGCCAAAGCCGGCCGCGGTTATGGCCTGGCGGAATTTCCAGTCGGAAACGTCGCCGGCCACAAAGACCCCCTCAATTTCCGTAAAGACGTTATTAACCGGTTCAATATAACCCATTTTGCCCAGTTTAAGTTGGTTTTTAAAGGGTTCGGTATTGGGAATGTGGCCAATCGCCATAAAAACGGCGTCAATCTTCATTTCTTTTTCCTGATTTGTCTTATTGTCCAACAATTTTACGGCCTCCAGCTTATTATCGCCAACGTATTCCTTGATTTCCGTATTCCAAATAAACTCTATTTTAGGGTTCTTTTTAGCCTTTTCCTGCATTATTTTAGAGGCGCTAAGCGTTTCTTTTCTATGAGCTATATAAACCTTTTTGGCGAAATTGGTCAAAAAAGTGGCTTCTTCCATGGCCGAATCTCCGCCGCCAACCACCATTATTTCTTTATCCCTGTAAAAAGCCCCGTCGCAGGTGGCGCAGGTATGGACGCCGCGGCCCAGCCGTTTCTTTTCGTTTTCCAGGCCCAGCATCCTGGATCTGGCTCCGGTGGCCACAATCACGGCCTTGGCCCGATATTCGCTTTTGGCTGTTTTGACCGTAAAAGGCCTGTTTTGGAAATCAACCTCTACTACTGATTCGCCGATGACTTTGGTGCCGAATTTTTCGGCCTGTTTTTTCATATTGATGACCAAAGCGGGTCCGTCAATGCCCTCGGGGTTACCCGGCCAATTTTCAACAATGGTGGTGCTGGTTAATTGACCGCCCGGCTCATTGCCTTCAAACAAAACCGGCTTAAGGTTGGCTCTGGCGGCATAAATGGCGGCAGTCAATCCGGCCGGGCCCGAACCAATGATAATAAGATTTTCCATAATGCTATAAATAATTATTAACAGGTATTATTGGTTAATTATACAATTTATCTGAATTTTTTAAAAATTTAGCCAATCTTAGCTAAATTTAGAGTTTAAAAAAACGAATTTTCTAATATCCGCGGTCTGATTAACTTGGGGGTAACTTATTTATATCCGATAATCTGTGCTGATTAAAAAATAAAAAGGCCCTCGTGGTGTTGCTATCACGGGGCCTTGATTTTATGACTCAAAAACCTTCGTGTAAAAATCGCAAAGTGGAAGCCAAACTTCTCCTCCAGATTGCAATTCTTCACGCTTGAACTCCCGCAACGACCCACCTTGATATTCACGAGAATCTAGTACAATCTGTTCTCGTTCCTTACTCGTCAGCTGGATAGCAAATGTGTAACAAAGGCTATCACAACCAACTTCATGGGGCGCTTGCTGGCGGTCTTTAAAGAAGTAACGGTTCATGCAGACAAATTGGAACCGACATTCCTCAATCAGAAGCCCTGTCTCACGTTTGAAACAACGCTGGGCTGATTTCTTTTCAGGTTCACCGACGAAAATGCGTCCGCCGATAAACCACCACTGGCCGCTTGCCGGTCGTAAGGCCCGCCGCGCGAGGTAGAGCGTTTTGGACTCGGAATCAATAATCCCGATGTCCGTACAAACTACGACCAGGGTTTCAATCGCCCTGCCATAATCTATCTCCTCCAAAATAACAGACGGGTATACTTTTTTTCGTTCTTCTTCATACAGATTCGGAGGCTGGTTTCCCATCTCGTCCTCCTTTATGTAGGTTTGTCAAGGTTTGTTCTTAACTAAAATATAGCATATTACATCTATTCTGTCAATCCTTACCCCCCCCTTTTTTTATCCAAAAACTGACAAAAAATGCCCTATTTAAAGGACAATTTCATGTTTTTTTCTTTGATTGTCGGCGCAAACTTTTTTAATATATTAATTAACTCTAATTTTAGGTTCCTTGACGGTAAAACCGACGTAAATTTTGCTATTTTTTAAACTTTATGCAAAATAAACAAAATATATAAAATCACTTTTAAAATAATCTGGTGGACTCAGAGGGATTTGAACCCTCGACCTTCTGCATGCCATGCAGACGCTCTAGCCAGCTGAGCTATGAGCCCAAAAGTTTCAATATTATAAGTCAGAATTCTTAAAAAGTCAATATTTGGCTAAAATTAGGCATTTTTTAGACTTTATTGACCAAAATCTAAAATCATACTGCTATGAAGTAGAACTCGCTCCACTCGTTCACTTCATAGCTACCCTAAAATTTTGCGCCCTGAAGTAGAAGCTCCTGCGTCGCTTCACTTCAGGATTATAAAGTATTTGTTTTTATTTTGTTTAGCGTAAGCGAGCAAATACTTTAGGGTGGTGGACCCAGTCGGAATCGAACCGACGACCTCTACAATGCGAATGTAGCGCTCTAGCCAACTGAGCTATGGGCCCCTGGTGCCCTCGGTAGGAGTCGAACCTACATTTAGACGTTAGGAGTGTCTTGTTCTATCCGTTGAACTACAAGGGCCAAGTACTAATTTCAAATTCAAAATTTCTAATTTCCAATTTGTTCCACGTGGAACATTAAAATCTGAAAAATTGAAGTAAAATTAAAAAATTAGCTAATCTAAAGTAAAATCTGGCGTCGTAAAATGAAATCGCTTCTAACTTCAAATTAGAAAAATCTGCCAGCTAATTCACTTAAAATCATGGTTTTATTGTCCCAGACGGTCAAACCGGCCAAAATAATCACAACCATGCCGACCAAAACCAAAACTTTAATTAAATCTTTTTTAAAATAGTCTTGCATAATCAATTCAAGACATAATATAATATAAATTCAGAAAAAAGTCTAAGCGGCTTTTGACTTTACGGAGCCTTTTCACTACAATTGAACTATCTTATTTCTAAAAATCTAATAAAACCATATGTTTAAAGAAACATCAGCGGCAAACAAACCGGCCAAGAACGTGGAAACCATTATCGGGCCGTCGGTTAAGGTTGAAGGAGATTTTAACGGCGACGGAGACGTTATCGTGGAAGGCATCGTGGTGGGCAATTTAAGGACCAAAAACCATCTTAGAGTCGGCAAAGACGCCAAGGTCAGAGCCGAAGTCAACGCCCAGTCCGCCTTTATTGCCGGCGAAGTGAGCGGCAACATTACCGTGGAAAGCGAAATCAGTTTAACCGCTTCCGCCAAAATCAAGGGTGACATCACCGCTTCGATTTTGTCCGTGGAAAGAGGCGCCAAGATCAACGGCAAAATCAACATGAACGGCCAGGACAAAAAAGTTGAAACTCCGGCCGCCGCTAAAGAAACTCCCAGGTAGTCGTCATTCAAGTTTATGTATCTTTACGTTTACGATTCTTTTTTAAATCATAAAAAATACCACGGCCTGCTGAATAAAATAGAAAGCCGCTTGGCTGATTTGGAAATCAAGGGAAAAATCTGCCGTCTGAACATTCTTAAAAACATGAAAGAGGTGATTGAAGACGGCGTCAAGCAGGGCGTCAAGACCATCGTGGCCGTGGGCGACGACACGACTTTCAGCAAAGTGGTCAACATCATCGCGGAGATGGACGTCACTTTGGGCATCATCCCCGTCAACAACAAAAGCAAGATTGCCGAAATTTTGGGCATCCCGCAGGAAGAAAAAGCCTGCGACACCATTTCCCAGCGGCTGATAAAAAAAATCGACCTGGGCAAAATCAACCATCAGTACTTCATTGATTCGGCCACCATTTCCGACACCGACGCGGTTCTGGATTTCAACCAGTTTAAAATCAGTCCGGTGGCCAAAAAATCCATCATCAGCATCTGCAACCTGGGCTTTTTAACCACCAACCAATCCATTTACAAAGAGCGTCTGTCCATTCCCACCGACGGTCTGCTGGAAGCGGTGATTGCCCCGATTAAAGAAGGCCTGTTTTCCAGAACCAAATCCAAACAAAGCATTTTTCCTTTCAAAAAAATCATGATTGGCAGCCGGGCCGAGCCGGTGACCATCACCATCGACCAGCAGACGGTTTTTAAAACGCCGGTGGAAGTTTCCATCGCGCCCAAAAAACTCAAAGTGATTGTGGGCAACAAAAGATTATTTTAACATTATGGAAAAATTTGAATCTTTTAAACCTGCCGAAAAACCAACGGACTTGGAATTTGCCTTATTTCTGATTAAACATATTAAAAATCCCTGCGGCGACGGGCAAGGAAATGATTTAAGGGATTTTTACTTGAAAGAAGCCGAGAGAGCTTTAGAAACAATGGAAGATGGGGAGGCTAAAGAACTGCTTAAAAGCATTATCCGAGAACATTCAGAGTAATTTTAAATAAATTATTTAATGATAAATTATGCTTGAAAATTCAGAAAACCAGCCGGAAGAAAATGAAACGATGGAAAAAATCGCCGGGGAAAACTTTACCCGCTGGAACGAAACTCTGCTAACCGAAGACCCTGAAAAAGTGGCGGCGCTTTACGCCGCTAGCTCTACTTTCTTGCCCACCATGTCGGGGGAATTAAAGACAGGGCGACTCGGCGCAACCGAATATTTTAAACATTTTCTGGAACAAAAGCCGAACAGTGAAATCATTCAGGAAAAAATCCAGCCTCTGGGCGACGCCGGCTACGTTCATTCCGGTAGGTACGATTTTGAAGTCGGGCCGGAACATAACCGAAAAAAGGTTGAGGCCAGATTTACCTTTATCTGGCAAAAGGACGACGCGGGAGCGTGGACAATAATTCACCATCATTCATCAATCAAGCCGAAGGGGTAGAAAAAACCGCTTTTAAATCAAAACCTTGGGGGCCGCGATATAAAAATGGAATTTAAAGAATTACAAAAGAAGGTCGTAGAAAACGCCATTAACTACGGCAAAAAATATAACGTGCAAATTGACGAGGATTTCGCCTTGTTGAAGTTATACGAAGAAGTCGGGGAATTGGCCCAGGCGGTTTTAATCCATAGAAAAAAGAGCCGGCCGGAAAAACACCTGCCCGAGGCAATGTCAAAAAAAGAGTTAGCCAAAGAACTGGCGGACATTGCCGGTCTGGTTATGGTTAACGCTCACTTGTTAGATATTGATTTAGAGGAAGCGATTGATAAAAAATGGATTAGCCAGGAATGGATTAAAGGAGAGGGAAGGTAGCACAATTAATTTATTTTGTCAGGATTAAAACAATCAAAAGCGACGGGCTAAACCCGTCGCCTAAACAAATTTATATTTTACTAATTTTGTGTTTAGCCGACGGTCTGAAACCGTCGGCTAATATTATTTAAGAAGCTACGCTTTCTCTGACCAGCCTGGCGTTGCCGACCACGTTGTCTTCCACCACCATCTTTTCATTGGTCAGGCTGATAATCTGCGACGGGGAAATCAGCAAATTGCCGGTGGTCAAACGCTTTATTATTTCCTGGCTTTTAACCTGATACTTAACCACCTGATGAGTCCGGGGGTCAATTTCCACTTCCTCAATCTTGCCGAGCAAATCGCCGCTGGACGTATAAACGGGCAGGTTTTTTAACTGGTTAAAAGTAAGCTGCATAAATTTAAGTTTTAACTTCCACCCGTTGGTCCATTTTTTTAAAGACGATTATCTGCTGGAGAGCGCCCAAAATCGTCACCAAAAACCAGTAAAAAGTCAGGCCGCCGGGCATGGACGAACCGATTAAAACCGTCACCACCGGCATCATGTACATCATCTGCTTGCCCATGGCCGCGGTCATGGCCGAAGGCTTGGCTCCGCCAAGCTGATTTTTTTTGCCCAGCAGGCTCTTGGACTGGATAAACTGGGCCAGGCCGGCCAAAACGGCCAGAGCGATGCTGGCCTGGGAAAAATCAATAAAGCCGAAGGCAATGTGATTAATCTGGCCGGGATTGTAAATGAAAGGATAAACAATGTCCAAAGTGCCGTTACCCAGACCCACTCTGAACACCTGAAAGACGGCGATTAAAAAAGGTAGCTGGATTAACAGGGGAATGCACGAAGAAAAAGGGCTGACTTTTTCTTTTTGATAAAGCTGCATAATGGCCGGCCCCAGCTTTTCCTTGTTGTCCTTGTATTTTTCTTTCAGCTCGTCCAGCTTGGGCTGTAAGCGCTGCATGGCCCGCTGGGCTTTGATGGACTGGACAAAAAACGGCGACAAAACAACTTTAATCAAAATGGTCAGCAAAATGATGGCCAAACCGATGTCATGGCCGGGCACGATATTATAAAAGAAAACCAAAATGTTGAAAATCGGCTGATAAAGTATGACGTTGTAGATGTCCGCGAGCATAAGTTATGATTAAGTATTAAGATTAATACGCTGACGGCGCTTACTTAATTCATTATTATTCATTATTCATTTACGGGGTCGTAGCCGCCTTTATTAAAAGGATTACACTTTAAAATTCTCTTACCGGTTAAAAACAATCCCTTAAACAGGCCGTGTCTATCAATGGCCCGGTAGCCGTATTCAGAACAATGAGGATAAAAACGGCAATAGCCGTGCGGATACTTAAAAGAGGGCCAGCCCTCGTCCGGGGACAGGGTTCTTTGGTATAAACGAATCAGTTTCAGGACGAATTTTTTCATCTGTTTTAATTTACGAGAGAAGCCCGGCTTTATTGAACAGGCGCTCCAGCTCTTCTTTAATAACCGGGTAGTCTTTAGTCGCGGCCACCGGTTTGACCAGAATCATAACTTTCTTGTTTTTAGCCAGAGAAGCCGGCATTTTTTTGATGATTTCGGTCATTCTTCTTTTAATTTTATTTCTGACCACGGCCTTCTTGCTGACCTTGGCGGAAATCACAATGCCGAACTGACTAGCCTCGCGAGCAGATTTAAAAACTTTCAAAGTAAAAAGCGGGGAATAAAAAGGCTTCCCTTTTTGCGCCAACAGCTGAAAATCTTTCTGTTTAACCAGTCGATGGGCCCGGGGAAGCATACTTTTTAAACGGTTAATCTTTTTCTACCCTTGGCTTTTCTTCTTTTTAAGACCCGTTTGCCGGTTTTACTGGCGTTTCTTTTCCTGAAGCCGTGCGTTTTGGCTCTTTTTCTTTTCTTGGGCTGATAAGTTCTTTTGGTAGACATTTTATTAATGGGTTAATAGGATGTTTTCAGCCATAGGCTGATCGGCCTCTGGCACGAGGCGGGGATTGATTGATAGGTTATTTGCGTCAAATAAACAAATATGCAAATACGCTATCAGTCTATCAAGGGAAATTCTACCAATTCTAAAGTTTTGTGTCAATGAAAATGAATAATAATGAATAATTTTGAAAGATTTAATATATACCCATTTCTTCAACACCTTATAAACAACTAATCCTCAAATTGGGGATATTTTGTTTAAATCAAATCTGTGCTAATATTTTACTTGCGTTTTAAAAATAAATCCGGCGCCGCAGAATTGTTGGTGTCCGGGTAAAAATAAAAGAGATTCTTATGAACAACGAACAACTTTGGCAAACCGTTTTAGGGGAATTGGAACTGTTAATCAGCAAGGCTAACTTCATTACCTGGTTTAAAAACACTTTTGTAGTTTCTTCCCACGAAGAAACGATAATTGTGGCCACGCCCAATTCCTTCACTAAAAGCTGGCTGGAAAAAAAATACGCCGACCAAATCCTCCAGGCTTTAAAAAACATCACCAGCGGCGAGGTTAAAAAAATAAATTTCGTTGTTCAGGCCACCAAGCCGCAAATGGCCAAGCAACCGATTGACGCCATTACTCCCCGGGTGGAAAACGCCGCCGGCTCAAGCGCAACCGAAACCAACAGGTTCGGCTTGAATAAAAAGTACGGGTTTGATAATTTTATCGTCGGCAAGGGCAACGAACTGGCCAGCGCCGCGGCCAAAGCCATTACCGAGCGCCCAGGCGAGGCTTACAATCCGCTGTTTATTTACGGCGGCGTCGGTTTGGGCAAAACCCATCTGGTCCAGGCCATCGGCAATGAACTTCTAAAAAACAATCCCAAGCTTAAAGTTTTATACATTAACAGCGAAAAATTCACCAATGATTACGTCCAGGCGATTAAAACCGGCCAAACCGAATCTTTCAAAAAAAGTTACCGCAACGTGGACGTTCTGCTGATTGACGACGTGCATTTTATGTCGGGCAAAGAGCAGACCCAGGAAGAGTTTTTTCACACCTTTAACGCCCTGCACCAGAACAACAAACAGATAGTTTTAAGCTCCGACCGTCCGCCCAAGGCCATCCCCGACATTGAACAACGCCTGGTTTCGCGCTTTGAATGGGGCATGACCGCCGATATCGGCGCGCCGGATTACGAAACCAGAATCGCCATTCTGCAGGCCAAATGTCAGGAAAAAGACTATCCCTTAACCGCCGAGGTTATTGAATATCTGGCCGAAAACATCCAGACCAACGTCCGGGAACTGGAAGGCGCTTTAAACCGGATTATCGCCTACCATCAATTAAACAACAACCGGCCGGATTTGGAATCAACCCAGCAGGTTTTGCAGGCCATCACCGTTTCCAGCCAGAACACCAACTTAACGCCCAAAAAAATCGTTAAAACCGTTTGCGCTTATTTTGACGTTTCCAACGAGGATTTAATCGGCAGCTGCCGCCGCAAGGAACTGGTGACTCCGCGCCAGATTGTCATGTTTTTAATGAGAGAAGAAATCAAATCCTCTTACCCCTCCATCGGCGCCGAACTGGGCGGCCGCGATCATACCACCGCCATTCACGCCTGCAATAAAATAACCGGGCTGATAACCAGGGACGAAAAAATGAAAAATGACATCAACTTAATCAAACAAAGACTGTACCAGGGTTAATATCCTGTTCATGACTTATGGGATAAACTGAAAAAAACTTTCCGCCAAGCTGTTGTTAAAGAAAAAATTCCGGTTGATAAAAAAACGACTTATCAACCGTGAAATAAAAAATAAAATTTTATCCCTAAGTTATCAAATTTTAGAAACAGGCTTATAAACAAAGCCGTCAACACAAACGTCGGCCTAAAAAATTCAAAAAGCTTAACAAAAACCCCAATTTAAAAAGCTTATCAACTTATCAACTCCCCTTATTATCGTTAACATCAACTTAATATATAAATAATAACGCTTATGAAATTCACATGTACACAAGAAAATTTAAATAGGGGGCTCTTGATGGTCAGCAATGTGGCCGGGCGTAGCGCCACTTTGCCGATTTTAAATAACGTTTTGATTAAGGCGGGCGGGGGAGAAATCAAATTAAGCACCACTAATCTGGAAATCGGCATGTCCGCGGTTATCAGGGGCAAGGTGGAAAAAGAGGGTGAGTTTACGGTTCAGGCCAGATTATTAGCCGATTACGCCAGTTTATTGCCTAAGGAAAACGTGGAGATTAACGTTGAAGACCAAAGCCTGAATTTAAAATGCGGCACTTTTAAAACCGTGATTAAGGGCGTGGACGCGTCCGATTTCCCTTTAATTCCGGAAATGGAGCGCCGCGAAGAAATCCAGGTTAAAGCCAGGGACTTAAAAAAAGCCCTGGCCCGGGTGGTTTTTACCGTTTCTTTGGATGAATCCCGCCCGGAAATAAGCGGCGTTTATTTTAAATTCAGCGGCAATCAAATGACGATAGTGGGCACGGACAGCTATCGCCTGGCCGAGGTTAAGGTAAACTTGGTTAAGGGCAACGCGGGCGATAAAGACCTGATTGTGCCTTTAAGGACGGTGCAGGAGCTCTACCGGATTTTGAGCGAAGCCGGCGATAAAGACATCCAGGCTTTTCTTAACGAAAATCAGATTCTGTTTAAATTAGGCGACGAGGTGGAACTGACCTCCCGTTTGGTGGAAGGCCAGTATCCGGATTATCAGCAGATTATTCCCACCGCCAAAAAAACCGAGGCCAAGGTCAAGGTGGCGGAACTGGTCAAAGTGGTTAAAAGCGCCTCGCTGTTTTGCAAGCCCGGCATTAACGACGTCAAGCTGTCGTTTATGGCCGACAAAAATCAGGTGATGATTTCTTCGTTAAACAGCGCGGTCGGCGAAAACCTGATTAATCTGGAATTGGAATGTTCCGGCGAAGATAACGAGGTGGTTTTCAACTACCGTTATTTATTGGATGGACTTAATAATTTGGGTTCCGACGAAGCCAAACTGGAAATCATTTCGGGCAACGCGCCGGGCCTGATAAAACCGGTTGGCGATGACAGCTACTTGTATATCATCATGCCCATCAGACAATAATAAAAAATTTGGCGGTTTTTTGAGGTTTGGTTTTTAAATCTTACTTCGGGAATCCGTCAGTTTGAAAATATTAAAAACCCCATTGAGCTTAGCTTGATGGAGTTTTTATTTGTTTCGTCTATTTTATAAACTTGAATCTCGGAATTTTTTTGCCGCCTACTTCCATTTTTTCCAGAAACATTTTTTTGGGCCGGGCCCAAAGTTTTGATTTGGGGTTGGCATAGAGAGCTTCGTAAATCACCAGCTCCTCCAAGGTTTCGCTGTGTCTGGCCAGACCAATGACTTTATAATTCCCGCCTTTATAATGACGGTAAACGCCTGGTTTGATAATCATAATTATTCCAGGCTGACGGTTATTTCCGGACCCCCCACCACTCCGCCCTGCGGAATGGTTACCACCGGATAAATTTTATAAACGCCTTTGGGCGGCGGAGTGAGCCAGAGGACCTGAACGTTCTGGTCGGTCGGATTTTCAAGATAATTAATCCAGGTGGAAGAAGTTTCATCCGCCAGCTTATAGTAAAAATCTATTTTTTTAACTTTGTTCAAATCGTCAACGTTAATCATTAGGCTGTAAGGAAAATCGCCGGCGTTTAAAGTGGTACTTTGAGCCGGCTGCAGCCAATTAATGTTTAAAAAGGCGGTTCGTTCCAGATTGATGGTAATGGAAGCCTCGCCGACGTTTTCCAAATCGTCATAGGCCTTGGCCGTCAGGCGGTGCCGGCCGTTGGGAATGGACGAGGGCAAAACCAAGTCCACGTTAAACGGGGCGTTGGCGGTTAAAGAAATCAGTTTGTCGTCAAGATAATATTCCACCTTGGCGATGCCCCGCGGCGAGTCGGTTCTGACGGCCAAGGCCAGCCCGGCCGAGTCAATGGCGGCATTGTCGCCGGGTGAAAGGAAGTTGACCCTGGGCTTGTCTTCGGCCCGGTGGAGATTGTCGGATTCGGTCGGCGGTTCCTGATTGACGATGTTGTTTTTTTCGGCCCATTTTTGAACGGCCTCTTCCCAGTAGCTGTAATAAGGGTCCGCGGCCGGATTGGCCGGCGCCGGGCCCAAAGGCTCGTCTTTATTGACGTAATGAAGGATGGCATGGGCCTGCTTAAAAATTTTTTCCTCGCGCAGATGTTCGGGCGTATTGGCGGTGGCCAACAGGCCGGTCATTTTGTCAATCGTTACTTTAACGCCGGTGGCTTCGCCGCCCAGCATCGGTTTGTTGGGAATTTGATAGGAGGGCTTGATAAAGGTTTCAACCGGCTGATTGGCCAAAGCTTCTTTCATAAAGCGGTTCCAGATGGGCGCGGCCACCACCGAGCCGTCCGCCCCGCGTTTCATTTCGTCATTGTTGCTGTTGCCCACCCAGACGCCCACGGCCAGCTGGGGCGTGTAGCCGATGGTCCAGGCGTCGTGGTAGTCGTTGGTGGTGCCGGTTTTGGCCGCCGCCGGCCGGTCGCCCAGGGTTAAATAATTGCTGGCGCCGAAGATAAAACTTCGGGCATTGTTGTCGGACAGGATGTCGTTAATCATTCTGGCAATATCCGGTTCCAGCGCCGTTTGCATGTAGGGTTTTTTATATTCCTCCAGAACTTTGCCCTCATTATCTTCCAGTTTTAAGACCGCCTCGTATTGCATTTTTTTGCCGTCGCGGGCAAAAGTGGCGTAAGCGTTGGCGTGTTCCAAAAGTTTGACTTCGCCGCCGCCCAAGACCAGGCTCAAACCAAAGCGGCTGCGGTCTTTTAAAGTGGTGTAATCCAGCTGGTCGGCCAGATTCAAAACATTGTCAATGCCGGCCAGATAAATCATTTTGACGGCCGGAACGTTAAGCGAGCCGGCCAGAGCCGTTCGTAGTGAAACCGGGCCGTGTTCCTTTAAATCATAGTTGTGGGGCGTGTAATTGCCGTCAAAGACCGGGAAAACCGTTTCCAGGTCGTAAATCACCGATTCCGGCACAAAGCCGCGGTTAAAGGCGGCCGCGTAAACAATCGGCTTAAACGAGCTGCCGGGCTGGCGCGGCGAAGTGGCCACGTTGACCTGGCCGTCAATCTCCTCGTCAAAAAAATCTTTAGAGCCGACCATGGCCAGAATCTGACCGGTTTTAACGTCAATGGCCACCAGAGCGGCGTTGCCGGCGTCAAAATTCTCCAGGTTTTTTTCGGCCTGCTCTTTAATAATTATTTCGGCTTTTTTCTGCAAATCATAATCCAGCGAGGAAATTATTTTAAAGCCGCCTTGCTCAATCAGGGTATCGCCGTATTTTTCGCTTAACAGTTCTTTAACAAAGAAAACAAAATGCGGGGCCTCAATGCCCGCCACCCGGTTTTTGAAATTAAGTTTTTCTTCTTTGGCGGTTTGGGCCTGTTCCTCGGTAATATGGCCAAACTTAATCATCTGGTCCAGGCAATAATGTTGCCGGTTAATCAGTTCGTCAACGTGGCTGCCGTTGGGCGAAAAATAGGTCGGTCTTTGGGGCAGAGCCGCCAGAATGGTGGCCTCGGCCAGAGTTAAATCCTTGGCCGACTTGCCGAAATAGAGGGAGGCGGCCGCTTCAAGGCCGTAGGCGGTGGAGCCGTAGGGAATTTCATTAAAATACATCTGCAGAATTTCGTCTTTGGAATATTTTCTTTCCAGCTGGTAGGCCAAAATCAGTTCCTTGAGTTTTCTTAAGACGGAGCGCTCGTCGCCCAGGATGGCGTTTTTAACCAGTTGCTGGGTCAGGGTGGAGCCGCCCTGGGCCCGCCGGCCGCTTAAGGTCTGCAGAATCACGCCCCTGAACATGCCCCAGAGGTTAAAACCCTTATGTTTGTAAAATTGCTGGTCTTCCAGGGTCAGGGTGGCTTTGACGGCGTAATCCGGAATGTCCGTCAGCTTAATCAGGGTTCGTTGTTGTTCGCCGTGAATGTCATAGAGCAGATGTTCGCCGGTCCGGTCGTAGATTTTGGTGCTCTGGGCCACGCTACGCTCGGACAGCTTGTTGGGGTCCGGCAGGTCTTTGGACAGCCAGGCCACCAGGCCGATCATTAAAACGATAAAAACCAAAACGCCGGCCGCTAATCGGGGCGCCCATCTTTTTAATCTTTTAAGCCAGCTTTCTTTATTGCCCCGGGAAAATTTTCTGCCGAAGCGGATGTCCATAATCCGGCGGCCCCGGCCTCTTTTAAATAAATTAGACAGGAAAAAGCCGCCCCTCGTAAGCCGGGGGGGTTTTTTTAAGTTGTCTTTTTTGCCATCGCCGTTTTGCCAGCTGTTGGGCGAATGGATTTTATGGGAGAGATGGGGAATGGGCATGATAAATTGGTCTGAATTTGCTTGTATTATAGCACAAATAATGGTAATATTTGAGTAATATGTCAAATATTATAACGGATTCGGCAAAAATCAAAGAGTTGTTGGAGCGCGGCGTGGACGAGGTGATTGATAAAGACAGTCTGGCTAAAGAGCTGGCGACTGGCCGGCGGCTTAGGGTAAAGCTGGGTATTGATCCGACCAGCCCCCGGTTGCATCTGGGCCGTTCCATTCCGCTGTTAAAATTAAAAGATTTTCAGGAGCTGGGACATCAGATTATTTTTATTGTCGGCGATTTTACCGGCGTCATCGGCGACACCTCGGACAAAGACAGCGAGCGCCCGATGCTTTCGCCCGCCCTCATCAAACAAAACATGAAAGATTACGTCAGACAGGCCGGCAAAATCATTAATCTTAAAAAATGCGAGATTAAATACAACAGCCAGTGGCTTAAGAAATTGACTTATGATAAAACCGGCGAGCAGGCCGATCAATTTTCACTGGCCGAATTCATGGCCAGGGAAAACATCAAAAAGCGGCTGGATGAAGGCAGGCGCGTTTCTTTGCGCGAAGTTTTATATCCACTGATGCAGGGCTATGACTCGGTGGCCATAAGAGCCGACGTGGAACTTGGCGGCACGGACCAGCGTTTTAACCTCTTGGCCGGCCGGCGGTTGCAGGAATATTTTGGCCAAAAGCCGCAAAACATTTTAATGACGCCGCTTATGGAAGGCACGGACGGCCGCAAGATGAGTTCCTCCTGGGGCAACACCATTGATTTGACGGATGAGCCGGCGGAAATGTTCGGCAAAGTCATGTCCATCACCGACGATTTGATAATAAAATATTTTACTCTGGCCACCCGCGCGCCCAGCAGTGATTTAATCGGCATGGAGAGCCAGCTAAAAGCCGGAGCCAATCCGCGGGACGTTAAAGCCAGGCTGGCCCGTGAAATCGTTAAAATGTATCACGGCGATAAGGCCGCGGAAACGGCCTCGGCCGGTTTTGACAAACAATTTAAAGAAGGACAAATGCCCGAGGAGATGGAAACGAGGCAGGTTGAACGCAGAGCCTGGGAAGTTGTTGATTTGCTGGCCGAGACAAAATTAGCCAATTCAAAGTCAGAGGCCCGGCGTCTGCTGGAACAGGGCGGAGTAAAAATTGACGGTAAAAAAATAACTTCAGTTGGCGAAGTTGAAGTTAAATCAGGAATGGTAATAAGCGTGGGCAAAAGAAAGTTTGTCAGAATAAGATAAGAAAATTTTATAGAAAAAAGGCGAGGAATTTATCCTCGCTTTTATAATATCCGAGGATAAATTCCTCGGATGCCAAAATACGGGTTATTTTACCGAATGAGCGCAGGTAATGGCCGTGGCCAAAGCGTCGGCGGCGTCATCGGGCGCGGGCACGGTTTTTAAATTCAGAAGCAGTTTAACCA
>Ga0208373_1003253_pt1 | contig 16204 bp, 11 predicted proteins | sample RifOxyC2_FD_184036 | JGI IMG/M metagenome (GOLD analysis project Ga0208373, IMG submission 184036) | Soil microbial communities from Rifle, Colorado - Rifle Oxygen_injection C2 (SPAdes) | ecosystem: Environmental > Terrestrial > Deep subsurface > Rock core/Sediment | place: Rifle, Colorado...
CTTTCCGAGAGCCGGTTCGACAACTTCCTCGCTTTCATCATGCCGGCCGGCGGAGGGGTCTTCGGGATAGGCGTCCAGAGCGCGGGAGTGAAGAACCTTCTTAAATACGTATCAGGCACCGCCCAGGGTGAATTCGAAACAGCTGATAGCGTCTACTATCTCTCCTACGCAAAATCCCCGGAAGAGGGAATCGCCTACGGACTTACGGCAAAAATTCTGATGAGCAAGATAGACGATACCAGCGCCTCGGGATTCGGATTCGATATCGGCATCAGGACCGACCTCTCGGCGAAACTGCAGGCCGGTGTCGTGCTGAAAGACCTGGCATCGAGTCTCAAGTGGGACACGGACGCCAAGGACGAAGTACCTGCCGTCATAAAGCTGGGGCTCGGACTGAAGATGCTTGATTCCAAGCTGATGCTCTCAACCGACATGGGTAAAGAACAGCGGGAAGAGAGCCTCCTCCTTAACGCCGGCGCGGAGTACTGGCTGATGCCCGGTCTAGCCTTCAGAATGGGGATCATGAACTCCCGCATCACCGGAGGCGCGACCATAACCGCAGGCAGTCTCCAGTTGGAATACGCGATGCTCGAGAACGAACTCTCGGCGAGGCAGTCGCTGACGCTGGGCTGGAAGTTTTAAACAGCCTGGATATATAGAAATCCGGTTATTGAGTTTCACAAGCAGCGCGCTGCTTGTGATTTTATAATCTCTTAACTCGCCTCACCTTTCCAGACATTCCGTCCGAGAGACCGCACCTCTTTTATAACTCTGTTAAACCAGGATTTTGCATTAGCAAAATCCGCCCGACGGGCCGCTACGCACCTTTTTGGTGCTAGCGGGGTTAACCCCGCCTGCCCCGCTGTGGCGGTGGCCATAGGCGGCACTATCCCGCAAGTGACCCCGCCAAAGGCGGAGTCCCAACGGGACGCGGCGTGCAAATTTTGCCTGTCTGCCGAACAGGCAGGCAATTCTATTGCAAAATTCGGGTTAATAGGGATAGCAGGGCCGGGAAAATCTTTGTAAAATGTTACCGGTTATTGCGGTGTAAAATGAAAAAGATCGTTTTAGTACAGCCTAAAGTAGGCGAACTGGAATTCATTCAGGGTGTTCCCATGCTCCCTCTGGCGCTATTACAGGTTTCCGCCGGCCTTGCAGATCAATATGCCGTTAAGATAATCGACCAGCGCGTGGACCCGGACTGGAAATCGACATTAAAAAATGAATTGTCCGGGAATGTGCTGTGCGCCGGAATAACTGTTATGACGGGTCCCCAGATTTCTTATGCCTTGGAGGCGAGCAGGATCATAAAAGAAAACTCCGCTGTTCCTGTCGCCTGGGGAGGCATTCATCCGACCCTTCTGCCGGAACAGACTCTGGAGCATCCCTATGTGGACATTGTCGTTACCGGAGAAGGAGAGATACTATTCCGGGATTTAATCTATTCGATGGATAGCGTAAAAGAATGGCAGTCTCTTCCTGGAATCTGGACCAAGAGGAATGGCAGGCCTTATGGGACACCGCCCGAAGAGATAGACGATATAAACAAGCTTCCTCCTCTTCCCTATAACCTGATCCGAGTGGAAGATTATGTGAGCCGGGACCGGGACGGACGAAAAAAAATTCATATCCAGACCGCCCGGGGCTGTCCCTATCAATGCACTTTCTGCTATCAGTCCGGGAAATACCGTAAAAAATGGCGCGCGTTTGGCGCGGAGAGGGTCATGGCGGAAATAAAAAAGCTGAGAACAGGTTATAATATCGGACACTTTCATATCATCGACGATAATTTTTTTGCCGACATGTCCCGGGCTCATTCGATTTTAAAAAGCATAGCAGACGAAAAGAGGGAGATCGTTATCACTATTAACGGCGCACGTATATCCGACATATTAACCATGAAGGAAGAGACTCTTCGCCTCCTTTCAGACAAGAGGTTCTGTTATGAGCTTCAAATAGGCCTTGAATCGGGCTCGGATATCATATTGGACAAAATGAAAAAAGGCGTGACCCGGACGCAGATTTTTGAAGCGAACGAAAGACTCAGAAAATTCAACATACCCCGTTATTATGAACTGGTAACCGGATTCAAAGGCGAAACAGAGGAGGATATAAAACAGACGGCAGGGGTTATTCTGTCACTTTCGGAAAAAGACGATAATGTTTTCTTTTCTCCGATGCATTCTCTATCGCCTTATCCCGGAACGGAGGTTTACCGGGAGGCCGAGGCTGACGGGATGAAGTTCCCTGAAAACTTGAGCGGGTGGTCGGAATATAAATGGGATGCTGTAAGACTCCCCTGGATTGATAATAAAACAAAAAGACTCATGGAGGCTTTTTTTATCTTTCCCATACTGGTCTCACGCAGAAATAAATATGCCAGATCTCTTCTCCTGCTGTTCCTCATGAATTTTTTGCGTCCCCTGGCGCGCTTCCGTCTGAAGAAGTTCTATTTCGGTTTGGCATTTGAAGCCGTTTTGTTTAAAATATTCATCCGGCTTAAAAATAAATGAAGGTACTATTCATTACGGGTTTCTTCGTTCACGACAATTTCGGCCGCGACCCGCTGGGCATACTCTACCTTTCAAGCGCTTTAAAAAAAGCGGGGCATACGACGGCGGTGGCCGACGGAGGCAATACCGGAACACTGGCAAGGACGCTCGAGACCTTCAACCCTGATATTGCGGGGTTCAGCGTCACGACAAGCACCTTTGCGAAATATGCATCCCTCAATAAGGAACTTAAGAAAATCCGCCCGGATATTTATTCGATCTTCGGCGGGCCTCACTGCACTTTTTATCCGGAATTTTTCAAGGATACCGCCCATATCGATGCGATATGCCTCGGCGAGGGCGAAGAAGCGGTGGTTGATTTTGCGAACCGCATGGAAGCCGGGGAAAAATATGAATATACGCCTAATTTTCATGTCAGAAAAAACGGGCTCGTCATCGAAAATGACGTGCGGCCTCTCATCCGGGACCTTGACAGCCTCGCTTTTCCGGACCGCGGACTATTGAGGCACATTCCATCCATGCACCGTTTCCCTGTCAAGACATTTATGACCACCCGCGGCTGCCCGCATGACTGCACCTATTGTTATAACCACGCGCTCGCTGAACTTTATAGAGGCAAAGGAGCGCGGGTACGATTGAGAAGTGTCGGTAATGTGCTGAGCGAGATTAAGCAGGAGCTTTCCCGCGGTAAGATCGATTTCGTAAATTTCGAAGACGATATATTCGGCATGGACAGAAAATGGCTGGAGGAGTTCTCGGAAAAATATCCCGGCGAAGTCGGGGTCCCGTTCTGCTGCAATGTCCGGGTGGAGTATGTTGACGAAAAAAGCACAGGTCTGCTCAAAAAAGCCGGATGTCATACCTGCGTGATGGGGGTCGAATCAGGGAACTACGATATAAGAAGAAACATCTTAAACAGAACCGTGAAGAATGAAAATATCATACAGGCCAGTTTTCTTATAAGGAAAAAAGGGATGATATTAGAGACAGAGAACATCATCGGTCTACCGGGGGTTTCGTATGAAGAAGAGAAAGAAACCATAGAACTGAATATAAAGTGCAAACCCGAATATCCTGCATCATACATGTATCAGCCTTTTCCCAGAACGGTTCTGGGCAAAAAGGCAATCGAGCAAAAAATGTTTGACGGAGATTATTCGAAAATCGCAAATTATTACAATAGATCGGGGCTGAACGGGAACAACGGTAAAAAGCTGAACCGGCTGCGCAGTCTCTTTTACTTCGTCGTGCGATTCCCTATTTTATACAGATACATGGATATTTTAACAAGCCTTCCGCTGACCCACCTCTATTATTTCCTCCATGCATTTGCCCGGGGATATACTGCCAGGTTCCGCATGATGCCGTATGGATTTAAAATGTCAGATTTTGTTTATCATCTCTACAGATATTTCTTCTGCTATTAAATAATGCGGCATGTATCGAGTCAGCAAACAGGGAAAGCCGGCCGTTATATGGAGTCATGCGCAGTATCTTTGTGCGGATAATGTAAAATAACCGGAACTATGAAAAGAAGCCCTGCTTATTCAGTTTTAGCCGGAATACTTGTATTCTACCTGCTCGGCAATTTTATCTGGCTGAAAAAACAGAACGCTGAATATATAGTAGAACCCTGCCACGGCGGATATTTTCAGGAAACAATGAACGTCTATGACGTTATAAAGAATTTTGATGCCGAAGGATTGAAATCTTACATCAAATATGGCGAATATGCCCCGTTAAATTTGATCTTTTCGGCGATTATTCTTCTTGTGACAGGCAAAAGTTATATCGCCTTGATCCTGATACTCAATCTGCTCTATTTCGGGATAGCTCTCTTCTTTACTTATGAACTGGGAAAACTTATTTTAAACGAGCAGGCGGGCCTGCTCTCTGCGCTGTTTATGGCAATGTTCCCTGCGGTTTACGGCCTCTCAAGAATGTATTGTCTGGATTTTGCCCTGATCCCTGCTGTCGTATTCAGTGTTTACAGCCTGTTTAAAACGGATTATTTCACGTCCCGAAAGCGGTCGGTTATTTTCGGAATTTCCGTCGGCATAGGGATGTTAATAAGATATTCCTTCGGCGCATTTATCCTGGGGCCCTGCGTATGTATCATACTGGCATCACTCAGAGGAAGACGAGATAAAAAGGTCTTAATAAATGTCGGAATTGCATTGACTGCCGGCCTGATCTTAAGCGGGTACCGTTATTTTAATGCCAGGACGCTGATCCGTGTAATAGCGGATCCTTTCAGCGAAAACCTGCGCGGCCCGTGGTATACTTTTGCCAATCTCCGGATCTACACTCTGGGAATCTTTGAAAGGCAGCTCTCGATTCCCTTTTTTCTGTTGTTCATTGCAGGCATAATCAAGTTTTTCTCAGGGAAATTGCATAAAGATATAAAACTTGCATTTTTATTCTGGCTGGCAATTCCATGGCTGATTCTGGTTTTTATGCCGCATTTCAAAAGAACTCCCTTCATTATTCCTTATCTTCCGGCCATAGCCGTCATTTCCGCCGCCGGTCTGGAGAATATCAAGCGCAAGACAAAATCATTCCTGCTAAGCGTTATTTTTATTGCGGCCCTGATCCAGTATTTCGATTTTTCTTTCGGGACAGGCCCCGGACTTTATAAGCTGAAGATTAAACTGGGAGAAGAAAAAGAGATCAGCTACTATCTTGTCGGGGGAGAGAACGAAGAAGTAATATATTTTAAAAGCAGAAGGAAAGAAGCGATGGATAAGATAAAACAGATACTCAACGCCAGAGGCCGGAATTTTAAGCTGCTTTTGCTGCCCAGCGGGTCGCACAATCTTGATTATTGTTCGTTCCGGACCATGCTTTGGTTCTCGGATTTAAACATCCGGCTGATAGACAACGCTACGATTCAGTCTATTCTGCAGAATCCGGAGGAGATGTTCAGCGACGGAATAGACGCTATTTTGAACAGCAGTTCGTATGATTTACGGAGCGAGGAATATATAGATTTTCTTATGGGACATTTCGCCGAAACGGCGGGATTGTATCCCGACCAGAAACAGATGTTATTGGAAAAAATTAATAAAATTGACTGGCCCGAATTCAAAAACAGGCTGCGCGGACTCATCAGCAGGTTCCCTGCGGTAGAGCAGATCGAAAAAAAGGACCAGGGAGAGATTGCCATATATTTCAAAAAATAGGAATTTACAAAAAATCGCCGTTTTTATTATGGGCGTTATAGTCCGTAAAATAAATAATACCGAAATGCGCTGTTTTTTTGAACCCTGCCAATGAAAGCAGAAGAATTTCTGGTTCTCTATCAAGAAGAAGAGACTTACTGGTGGCACGTAGGATTGCGGGCGCTGATATTTACGCTGATGGGCAGATATCGGGATAAAATCGGACATGCCGGAGAAAAGATCAGGATATTGGACGCGGGCTGCGGGACCGGCATATTCATGAAGCAGCTGGAAAAATACGGGGAGATATTCGGTCTCGACATATCCGAAGATGCGCTGAGATTTTCAGGGAAGAGGGGCATCGCCAATCTCTGCCTGGGTTCGGCAGCTGAAATGCCTTTTAATAACGGCGTGTTCCGTTTGATAACGGCAAATGACGTTTTGTGTCATGAGCGCGTAAAAAACGATGCAGCGGTATTGCGGGAATTTTATCGCGTTTTAGAGCCGGGAGGACTGCTCCTTTTAAACCTGCCGGCATATGATTTTCTTAAAAGCGGGCACGACGCCGCGGTAAAGACACGGCACCGGTATACCAAAAAAGAAGTTCAGTTTAAGATCCGGGATGAAGGTTTTTCCATCCTTAAGGCAACATATTGGAATACTTTTTTGACGCTGCCCATGATGGGATTCCGCTTATTCAATAAATTCAATGTTTTTTCAAAAACCTGCAGTTCCGATATTCATCCCCTCCCCGCTGTATTAAACAATATCCTGATCTGCATCCTGAGATTCGAGGCCCTTTTATTAAAAAAAATGAATTTCCCTTTCGGGTTATCGGTATTCTGCATGGCCCAAAAAAGCCGCCGGCTGAAACATGATATTTAACCGGGTCTTATCCCGGTAAAGAGTACGCGGCAAGAGCACTGTTTTTTAAAATGACCTGCCGTTCCAGCAAAGACAGGATTTTCCGTCTGGTCAAATCGTCGGCAAAACAATTCATCGCCAGGAGGAAAAGGCCGGGATTAAAAGATAAGCACCTGCTGCACAATTCTACGCTCTTCCTGCTGTTCAAAATATGCCGCGTCCTTAACTCTTTCGCGTTCTGGTTATTCCATATTGTCCTGATCTCATCTTTATTCATATCTCCCAGGGGATGAATCTTGTCATAATCATTGCAGCAGGGAACAACGGTGCCGTCTGAGCATATCACCATGGATTTCCATAACTGGATACAGGGTTTATCTTTAACATTTCGAAGAGGCAAGGCATTCATGTACAGAGAAGACGGGTCTAAGGTCAGGAGGGGTTTCAGCCGGGACATGCCGATTTTTTTGTTTTTCCAGTATTTCAGAAAATGATTAACCTCTTGCATGTTCTTCTTCATATACACCATTTGCACAACGCTGAATATTTTATTGTCGTTTAATTCCAGAAAGTTATTGATATTTTCGAGCGTTTTAAAATAGGCGGAACCTCTTCTTATAGATTCATAATTATCCTGATCCGTGCTGTCGAATGAGAGAACCAAAAAGTCGAGCCCCGAACTGATAAGTTCCGGGGAAGCATCCTTATTCAGCAGGGTCGCATTCGTATTAAGGACTGCAAACAGGTTGTTCTTTTTCACGTAACGGATCATCCTGAAAATATCGGGGTGGAGCAAAGATTCCCCGAATAAATCCAGGTCAATCGCTTCGGCGAAGTCTTTCGCTTCATCTATTATTTTTTTAAATAGTTCGAAACTCATATACTGGATCTTTCTTTTCATTTTTTTTCTCGGGCACATGATGCAGTCCAGATTGCAGTCGTTGGTCAGTTCGGTAACCACGAGAGAAGGAAATCCTCCGCATACGGAGTCACGCCTTAAATAACTGAAGCTCTGACGCGCTCTGTTAAAAATTAACCCTGGAGATAAGGTTTTTCTGTTTATGAGGGTCATATCCTGTTTCAGGCAGGGAATCCGAAGAAAGGCAGTCAAGTGTTTTTATTACCTTGCAGCCCGATTCAGCTGAAATCAGCTGCGTTTTTTTCTTTCCCATGATGATGTCAACAAAATGTATCAATTCCCGGTCAAGATTCATACTTTTTGTCACGTGTACACAGCGGACCTCGCTGTTTTTCTCCAGCCGGATACTCTGACTGATAAAGTCTACGGTGCAGCAGCCTTTTGTCCCTTCCAGATAAGCTGTACGCTTTTTTCGGGATGCTGACCAGCTTAAATTAATTCTTGCTTCGGCGGTTTTATATCCCAGGTCAATCTGCGCTTCGGCCTGTCCATTCGCGCAATAAGAGACGCGCGATCTGTTGCGGATTATATCGAGTCCTATCAAGTCGTTTAATATGACTACCGCATGACTTCCAAGATCGTAAACAATATCCCTGGGCCAGGAAGGGATTAAATAATCTTCCCACGCAATATGTATGTGCCGTATTTCTCCTATAAGATTCTGAGCAAGCTTTTTTTTAACCGTTTTCAGGACTTGATCAAATTTATACAGATGTCCGATCAATAATACCAGGTTCTCCCTTTTTGCGGTGGAATACAGATCATAGGCGTCTCTGTAATTCAGAGCCATCGGTTTTTCAAGGAGAACATGCTTGCTGCTCAAGAGGCAATCTTTGCAGATTTTATAATGCGTATGATCAGGAGTGACAATGCTCACGGCTTTAATGGCCGGGTCTTTTAATATATCACGGTAGTCGGCGGACGCCTGGACGCCGGGGTGATTTAATTTTGATTGATCTACGTCGCAGATCCTCCGCAGCTTTATGGTCTTGATCTTTTCATATGCTTCGATATGTTTCTTCCCCCAGTAACCGCATCCTATAACTCCGACATTCATGCTGTTTTTTCCGCCATTGTAATTTCCCAGAAAAGTATAATCGTTTTTATCAGGGTCGCCAATCCGTCTGTCAGCACGTTAAATTTTGAGCCGCTGCTCCTATGCATATATTCCGCCGGCATCTCTTTCACTCTGAAGTTGTTTTTTTTAATTTTGTAAAAAAGTTCTATATGTACTTCCCATCTGTTGCTGTAAAGACAAATGGAGTCGATTACTTTTCTGCGGAAAGCGATGAAGCCGCTCTGGGTATCTTTAACGGTTATTCCGAATAAGATTCTATTTAACATGTTATACATCCTGCTGAGCAGGTATCTGTGCAAAGGCTGCCGTGTGCTTTTTTGCCCGGCATATCTGGAAGCGACCACGACATCAAAATATTTTATTTCTTCAAGAAATTTCTTAAAAATGTCGGGCTTCATTGAAAGGTCGGCATCCATTTGAATCAATATTTCACCCTGCCCCATCTTATACAATGAACGATACGCATGCCCCAGCCCTCTATTCGGATAATACTCAATAAGTTTTACATGCTTATCAAGAGCGGCTATCGTACGCAGTATTTTGCCCGTAGCGTCTGTGCTCCCGTCATCTGCAAATATTATTTCATATGCTTGAGCCGTTTTTTCTATCTCTTTCTTTATTTCGATATATGTCTTCCGGATTATCGGGGCTTCATTATAACAGGGGATAAGAATAGATATCATGCTGTTTTATGCAGGTAAAAATATCACTTTTAATGACCCGATTATTTATCATAGAATATATTTTGACAATCTTCTAATGGCAGAAGCTCCTATCCGGAATGATATCGATACCGCCTCCTGACCTGTTCATCCGGCTGGATATTTCAGCCGATTCTGAATAAGAATTTTGTCCCGCTGTATATCAGATTCAGAAGCTGTCCGGGGGTTCCGGCCATTCTCCATATCCGCCGCAGCGTGACAGGGCGCAGATAAAATCGCATGTTGGCTTCCCTCAGGTATTTCCCGATAGCGGTGCGGTTCAAATCCTCCAGCGGGATCAAGGGAACGGTCTGGTCTATATTTCTCCAGTCTTTCCTGTCTACCCATTTATTCCGGCAGGCCTCCCGGTATAATTCCGATCCCGGAAAAGGAGTCGCGGCGTAGAAATTGGCAAAGGTCAAAGGAAGACTTAATGAAAAATCGATCGTCTTCCGGACAGACTCTTCCGTCTCTCCGGGATAACCCAGAATGAAATGGCCGGTGCACGCAATTCCCGCCTTATGGGCGGCGGAGACGGTTTTTCGGGCTCTTTCTATCGTGACTTTTTCCCCTTTTTCCGCGGCCTGGAGGATACGGTTATCCCCGAACTCCAGTCCAAATGCTATCTGCCAGCAGCCCGCCTCCTTAAGCCTGCCGAAAAGCCCTGCATCAATCCCGTCTATCCTGGAGCTGATCATCCATCTTATTTTCCCGATAAGTCCTCTTTGATCCAATATCCTGATCACGCTGATCAAATACTCACCGTCGGCCGGCAGGAATTCGGCCCAGAAGAGAAAATCCCTTATGCCGAACTCCCTGATATTCAATTCGATTTCTTCCGCTATTTTTTCCGGGCTGCGCTTCCTTAATTTTTTACCGTAATAGGAAGACGCAGGGCAGAAGCCGCAGTTGCAGGGACATCCCCTGGCAACAGAAATCAGGTTAAACGGGGTATTGAAAATGGGAAGCCTGTAATTGCGGAATTCCACTCCCGTCCAGTCCGGGGATGCAAGACTGTCCAGGTCTTCTGTCAGAGGCCCGGATTCATTGATAATGATTTCTTCGCCCTTTCGGAAAACCATGTTGGGTATGTTCCCGAAATCAGTACGTCCGGCATGAAGATATTCGGTCAACTTTTTCGCAGTCATCTCCGGTTCGCCTCTTATGACAAAATCCAGCTCTTTAAACTCGGTCATTGTCTCCTGCGGCAGTTCACTGACATGGATACCTATAGCAGCCGCTTTCAGTCCCTGTTTGATTTTTTTAAGCGCCGGCAGGAACCATCCCAGATCGGAAGAGACCGTAGGAGTTGCTGTGCACAAAAAAATAAGGTCCGGCGAAAAGAGTTTCGCTTTCTCAACAGTCTGCCGGAGATCCAGACCGGCAGGGCCGCTGTCTATGACCAGTGTTTCGGAGATATCCCTAATCTGCCCCGCGATCAAAGCCAGGCTCAACGGCGGGAACGGAGCACCCCAGAGATCCCATTGCTGACACCTCCCTTCCCGGATCCATTTTTTTCGATCGGGCACGGGCGGGTTGACTAACAATACCTTCATCGGGTTTTTTCCCGCGTCATCTCTTATCCTGATGAGCTGAGGTTACTATCCGGTAAACTCTGTATATGGTGCGGCCGAGAGTATCGCGGAACTCCCTTTCGAGCTCGATCTCACAAGCGGCCTGACGGAGGGCTTCCTGAAAGATTTTATAACTTAACATCGTGTAACGGTCCAGCGGGTGCTGATAACCAGGGAAAGTATACGTGACAAGAGTGGCCGAGCCGTGCGTCCTGAGATAATGCACGTATTTTTGAAGAAGCTGATCGTAATTGCCGGTATCATCGATGGAAAAAAGCGCGCTGGGTTCAATCTTCCCCCCGCTGAGAAAATAGAGATCCGTATGTATGTTGGGCCATCGGTCTATGAGCAGGGGGGCACTGATCCGTGCCGTACGGAGATAGTCCGCCAGTCCAAGAACCGATCTGGAAACCCTGAAGTGTTCCGGCTCAAAGGATTTCGACCAGCAGCAGGAAATGACTTTATAATTTGAAAATAGGATAAAAATCAATAGAGTTCCCGGAAGAGGCCAGGACAAAATACGTTTCAAAGGGCCCAAAAAAACAGCCTGTTTCACACTCCCGTAAAGTTCCACGAAAAATAGAGCCAGAATAATATGCACCAATGGAGTCAATGCAAACAGCTCCTGCGACCGGAAGCCTGCTATCGAGAAACAAAAGCCGATAAAAACCGTCACGAATAATACCAGAACAGCAAGAATCTCCTTTTTTTTACAGACCCAGGCGCTGGCGGCAAGAAAGATGAAAGCGGCAGCAAACAGCGGCTCGAAAACATTCCGGGCCGGAACAGATCCGGCTGGAGTGAATACATCAAACTCTCTCCCCCCATACAAACGCGAAAAATGATCCCATCTCAGTTTTATATTATGGAGAAAGGCCGCGTTATCTGCTGGAAGAGGCCCGCTGCCCCTGTGAACCGTGTGTCCGGATAACGCTTCGGCTATTTTCTGAAAAAAGTCCCCTGTCTGCAGATTATAGAGGACAACCGGCGACGCGCCTATAAGCAGAAAAAAAAAGGCCGTCAGAAAAGTTCTTTTGCCTACTCTGTTCTCATACCTGAAAAAAAACAGCCACCCCAGAAACATTCCCAGAATATACCAGACATAAACAATCTTCTCCCACAATCCCATACCCATAAAAAAGAACATAGCGTAGAAATAAGAATTTTTTCTTGTTTCTTTCCATTTAGCCCCGAAATAGAAAGCCAGAATGAAAAGAAAGTTAAGAAGGGCCTCGGACATTCCCCAGGCTTTAGTAAAAAGCAGGAAGGCTGGTTGGGACACCAGCAGTAGAACGGCTAGAAACGGAACGCCTCTGTGAAACCATGCCCGGCATAAAAAATATGTCAGCAGGATCATGCAGAATCCCAAAAGTCCCCCAGCCAATCTTACCGCCAGCAGGCCGGTGCCGAAAATCTTCAGAAAAGGGAGTACCAGATATGCGCCGATGACGCCTGCATAACTGTTAAACATCAGGGGATATTTTTTCCCAGCTACTGAGATCCCATAAGCGGATCGAGCATCTTTTCCCTGAAGCAGCTCCATGGCAAAAGTAGCCTGATCAAATTCCTCGGAAGAAACGGCCGGGCCGTAAGGATCCATAAAAAAAAGGAGACCGTAAAAAGCAATAGCCAGAAAAAGAAGAAAAAACGACCGAGCCCGGGAAAAGGGATTCCGCATAAGCATGGTATTTTAGCACTTTTTCCGTTACCTCAGATAGCGTGAGCTACGGCGATTTAATATAATCAATCTGATCATGCGTCTGGCTTTTATCTATCCTCCGGGCATTCATACTAAATTCGAAGAGGACATAGACGTCGCAAGCAGGGAGTTCGCCCATGCCCCTCCACTTGGGCTGGCATACGCGGCAGGAATAGCGGAAAAAGCCGGACACACCTGTATCATCATCGACGCGAACTGTCATCCCAGGCTTAAACCCGGACAGGTTCTGGAAAAAATCCGCCAATTCAAACCGGATCTCCTGGGCTTCATGCTGCTGCTCTATCTCTTCCAGAACGACCTGAAATGGATCAGATACCTTAAAAGAGAAACCGGGCTGCCGGTGATGGCTGGAAACGCTCTCATGAAACTCTTCCCCGGAGAAGTGATGAGCCATAAAGAGATAGACTACGGCATCATAGGCCCGGCGCACCGTTCTCTGCCTGAGCTGCTTGAGGCACTTTCCGGCGGAAAAGATCCAGGCGGCATAGACGGTATCTGTTTCAGAAAAGCGGACAGAACCATTATCAACCGGCCCTCTTCGCTCAAGGAAGATTTCGCCGCACTGCCGTTTCCAGCCAGACATCTGCTGGAAAACTCAAGATATTCCACAATATTTTCACAGAGAAAAAATTTCACGATAATGATGGCCTCCCAGGGATGCCCCTGCAACTGTGTTTTCTGCGATACGGCAGGTCTTCCCTACAGTCCAAGACCTTCTGAAGATGTGCTGAAAGAGATCGGGGAATGTTATCGCCGGTATCACATCAGGGAGATCGAATTCTTCGATCCTGTCTTCACCCTGCAAAAAAAATCAGTAATCGCTCTCTGCAAAGGAATCATAGAAAAACGATTCTCCCTTTCATGGGCCTGCCGCACCCGGGTAGACCTCGTGGACGACGAACTGCTGGCGTGGATGTCACGGGCCGGGTGCCGGCGCATCTACTACGGCATAGAATCCGGAGCTCCGGATCTTCTTCAGCGGGCGGGAAAAAATATAAATCTCCTTCAAATCGGAGAAGCGGTCCGCCTGACCAGAAAACATAAAATCAAGGCGCTGGGTTTCTTCATCATGGGAGTCCCGGGAGAAACAAAAACGACTATCAAACGGACCCGGGAATATGCTCTTTCACTCGATCTCGATTACGCCCATTTCCAGAAAATCGTTCCCAAACCGTCCACGCCTCTGTATGAGGAAGTGAAACGAAAATTAGGATACGATTACTGGAAGGAATATGTCCTGGGAAATACCCGGGAAAATAGACTCCCCGCTCCGTGGTGCGATCTTTCCGGCAGAGAAATCGAACAGGCCGCAGTCACGGCGTTGCGCCGGTTTTATTTCAGGCCCGGCCGCATATTCCGGATGCTTGCGGGCCTTCGTTCCCTGGAAGAACTTTTCCGGTACATCCGCTCTGCGATAGGTCTCTGGACGACAAGAAGCGATCTGGATTGAAGAATCGTGTTACGTGTAACGCCCGCCTGTCGGCGAGGCAGGTGTTATGTTAAACGCGGTTGAAAAGACCGTTTGATCACTGCTGACGCTTCGCTCCGGCAACAAAGAATTCGTTGCGGTTTTGCTTCAAAAAATCGTGTATGGCCTGAGCGGCAAGCTCGTTTCCTTCCGCGTTGGGGTGCCACCAGTCCCATTTTCTTTCGCTCAGACGCAGTTTCCCGGCATCCATGCCTTTGAAAGTTTCGAAAAGGTCCAGAACGGGAATTTCCAGAGCCTTACATTGCCGCACGATCATTTCATGAACTTCCCGATAAGGATATTCCGCTTCCAGTTTTTCAAACCGCGGATAAACTACAATCAATACCGCTGTATTGCCGGAAACCGCCGCTCTTTTCAGATCTTCAAGAGACTTCCTCACCAGCTGCCAGCTCTCCTGAGATTCCTGGTACAGCATATTCGCCAGTCCGCCCATTTTTTCTACACGGCGGGATTCAAAAACAATATAGAACTGATAGAAAATTATCTGACGGAGCACCTGCGCCAGGCGTGAGAACCTGAGAACAAACATAGCATCCTTAGTCCAGACCAAAAGACGCGTCCAGTTTTTATTCAATCCGGTTTCCCATATCGTCTCTTCTACCGACGGCATAATATCGTCAAGACAATATTGCAGAATAACCAGATCCGGAGAATATTTCACTCCTTCTTCTTTGAAAAGTTCAACTTCTCTGACTGTATTATACGCACATACGGCCATATTCAAGACTTCCCATTTTTCATATTTCCGTTCCGGAGAATCAGAATTGAGCCGCTCCCTGAGCCTTGCGGCAAAGGTCTGCTCCGGGTCAAGCCCCTGACCTAGCGCTATCGAGTCACCCAGAACAACCGTTCTGTGAACGCCGGATGGTTTTTGAAGCGAAAACTCGATATCCCGGAAACCGGAAGAGTTCGTACGGAACGGCCGGCCCCACATCTTCCCCTCAAAACCCGGCAGATATTCATAAAGCAGAACCGGATTGCTGCTTTTGCGATACGGGAAATCGGAGCCTATCTTGAAAATGCGCACTGCAATCTCTCCAGCAATAAGAATCAGCGCGAATATCAGGATTCCACGACGGATTTTTTTCCCCATGCCTTTCAGAAAGATGTTTTTATTATATCAAATACCCTTGCCGGCCCTACGGGAGATATTGTTCTTCCTTTATCCTCGCATAGATCCGCTGCGCGAGGATTTTATACCCTTCGGAATTACAATGAACCCGGCCGCGGGTAAAATACCTGTTCACACTTTCCTCTTTTTCTATTAAATCATTAAAATATTCATAATTTTCAATAAAAGGAACACCGAATTGCACAGCCAGCTCTTTATATAAATCGGTAAATATCTCCCGTGTCGGATAGTTCATAAGAATCACTTTTATACCTTTTTCCCGGCATAGCGAGATAATGGCGGACAGATCTGATTTAACCCAGTTTCTGGCTTCATTAAGAATATCATTTTTCTTCCGGAACATTTGAAGATAGTTTTCCGCTTCCGGGTTTATTTTCAGCAATGTCTGGAAATATTTAATACCCTCTTCATAGTTGCCGGACTCCCTTAGAGTCATGCTCAACCCGTCATAATTGTAATTCGAAGCCGGATCCGCCTCTATCCCTTTTTTAAAAGCCTCTATAGCTCTTCCGGAAAAACCCAGCGCCCGGTAAACCCTGCCAAGCCCGTTCCAGGCACCGCTGTTGCCGGGGTCCTTAAGAAGCGCCTCCCGGAAGGCGGGAACAGCCTGTTCATACCGGCCTTTAAAAAAATAATCATATCCTTTTCTCGCAATCAGATGACTCTCTTCTTTCTGCCTGCCGGCGGCAGATTCATTCTGATCCTTTTCTCTTTTTTTGAAAGCCCGGGGCCCTTCTTTCAGCGGCTTTAAAAAATACTGCGCCGCTTTAATCACCCGCAGTTTTGCCAGGAGGAAACGAAAAACTCCCCTTCCCGAATATCTCCCGTATCCCCAGTAATTATCCAGGTTCGACGCGCCTGAAAGCATAATGACGAGCTGCGGCCGGCGCTGCTCAAGATACCCTTCGAATTTTTCGGCAAGCTGCGCCGTGTTTTGCCCGCCCTCCCCCTTATTGTAAACAGTAAAGGTTTTTCCATCCCTTGCAGACTCTTGAAGCATCTTCTCCAACTGACCGGGATATTCGTGCCCGGGGTCGGCGCCCAACCCCTCCG
>Ga0208373_1003254_pt1 | contig 16200 bp, 18 predicted proteins | sample RifOxyC2_FD_184036 | JGI IMG/M metagenome (GOLD analysis project Ga0208373, IMG submission 184036) | Soil microbial communities from Rifle, Colorado - Rifle Oxygen_injection C2 (SPAdes) | ecosystem: Environmental > Terrestrial > Deep subsurface > Rock core/Sediment | place: Rifle, Colorado...
AAAAAATGGAGAGAAGTTTAGATTTGTTTTTTTGGCGGATGAAATAGATGTGGAAAAAATAAGAAAAAGAATGAAAGTAACTAAAAGATTTTTAGAGGAGGCGGGAATAGAAGTAAAAATAATTGAATTGCTGGCGGAGAAAAACGGATGGGAAAAAATTATACATGCGACAGTTTTAGCTTCGTGGACAGCTTTGTTTTTAGCGGAAAGAGAAGGATTTTCTCCTTTAGACGTTTTAAAAATAGAAAAATTTAAGGAAGAGATTAGATAATTTTTATTTAAATTTGGAAAGATTATAAACTGATATAGAAAAAAGCAGGTCTTGAGGTGTTACTTGTGCTTGTTGCATAATTAAAATAAGGTATTAAGATGAAAAAAAGTCGCAGTTATCTAAATTATCTAAAAAATATTTATGGACGAGCAAAAAGACAATCAAATGGGTAGGGATGAGTTTTCTTATAATGATTATGAGGTGGAGAAAGTTGAAGCGTCGGCTGACGACGGCGTGGAAACAGAGTATACGGCGTCAGAGGGTCGAAAAAGGATGGGCTTTATGAGATTAATAGCTTACGGTTTGGTATTTTTTATAATTGGTTTTGGGATTGGTTGGTTTTGGTTTGGAAAGAGCGGTTGGTCTCAAGAGCAGACAGGAGAAGAAAATAGCGCAGCTTTGTCAGAAGCAGGGCAAGAGGAGAAGGTAGTGGCTGTTTTGGAAAAGCCTTCTTTGGAAAGTGGCGGAGAACAGATAGTTGTTTCAGATAATTTTATTACAGTAAAGGATCAAATTGCGGGAAGTGTGGTAAATATTGAAAAGGCGGCACTGAAGGAAAATAGTTGGGTGGCGGTGCAGGATAATAACGATGGTAGTTTAGGGAATATTCTTGGAGTGCAGTGGTTGCCAGCGGGAGAAAATTCCGGGGGAGTTGAGCTTTTAAGAAACACAGAGGAAGGAAAGTCTTATTTTGTTACGATTTATGTTGATGATGGAGATAAAGAGTTTTCTAAAGTCTTTGACAGAGAGGTAGTGGGAGCAAATGAAGAAGCTTTAAAGTTTGAGTTTAAGACGGTGTTAAATATATAGTTTTAAGGGATTAGATGAAGGTTTCCACAAGATTCCGGCTGGCGCCGGAATCTTGTGTTATAATTAAGTAACTGCTACCAGTTTAAAGCGGGGTAAAAGGTCGCTTTATTAGTTTTTATAGGTTAGTTAGCTAGAAAATAAGCAGTTTAAATAAATATTATGGAAGAAAACGAAAAGTGTCCAAAATGCGGAACGTTATGCAATGGGTGTAAGTGTAAGGCGTGCGGTGAGGATAATTGTGGCGCGGATCACGCTTGCGGACCGGAAAATTGTGAGGCAAAGTGTTCTGGATGTGGAAATGTAATCTCGGCATGTACTTGCGCTTAATAAAAAAACTCCCCGGTAAAGTCCGGGGGGTTTTATTTTAGTAGAAGTTTTTTATAAAAAAGGGTTTTACAAAGTGTTTTTTATGGTAAGATATTAAAAAGATTTTAATTTTCGGGCTATGGGATAATGGTAGTCCGCACCCTTGGGGTGGGTGTAGCGGCGGTTCAATTCCGCCTAGCCCGACCAAGTTAGACATTTAAAGTTATTTATTTTTTGTGGCGGTTTTCATACACTTAACGCAAGCAATAACTCGTTTACCACCTATTTTTGTTTTTTGAAGATTGGGATATTTTCGGCATTGGCTGACCGGATTATAATTTCCGCGAAGCTTTTTTCTTTTGCCGGCAATCATAGAACCTTTGCCGCAGATAGAACATTGTCTCATATTTTTAAGTTAATTGAATGAAAAGTAAAAATATTGTAATATAGAATAAATAGAAAATCAAGTTTTTTATTAAGCGAAAGATGATATAAATAAATTATGGAAACAAGCTTGTTTATTTTTTTTGTGATTATAGTTTCCTCTATTTTTCACGAATACGGGCACGCGCTTATGGCGCGCGAGCTTGGAGATGATACAGCGGAAAGAGCAGGGAGACTGACTTTAAATCCATTAGTGCATATTGATCCGGTAGGAACAATTTTAGTGCCTTTGTTTTTTATGTATGCGGCAGGCATTTTTATAGGATGGGCAAAGCCGGTACCTTATAACCCGATGGCGTTAAGAGACAGAAAATATGGATCTTTGAAAGTAGGGATAGCTGGACCGGGAATGAATATTTTAATTGCTGTGATATTGGGGCTTTTTTTGAGATTTTATGCCTTGCCTTATCACGGACTTTCTTCTTTTTATTTTTTTGTTTCAATGGCTGTTTATATTAATATTTTTTTGGCTTTGTTTAATCTTTTACCCTTTCCACCTTTAGACGGTTCAAAGATTTTTGCTGATTTATTTCCGAGACAATTTGGCAAGTTTATATATTCATCCGGTTTCTTTGGAATCTGGATAGCAATGGTCGTTTCCATGATAATAGTGCCACCTTTAGCCAGGATTATTTTTTATCTGATAGTGGGTAGTTTTTTAGGATTTTAAAGAAAAATATGTTGACAGAAAAATCGTTTTAACTTATACTACTTTTCGTTTATCGTGCCTACAATAAATCAACTAATAAAATCAGGAAGAAAAAAAATTTCTAAGAAAACGAAAGCTCCGGCTTTACGTTCTTATTTTAATACTTTAAAAAATAAATCAGTATTTTCTCCGTCGCCTTTTAAGAGAGGTGTGTGTTTGAAAGTTTTTACAACAACTCCAAAAAAGCCGAACTCGGCTTTAAGAAAAGTGGCAAGGGTTAAGCTGACAAATGGAATGGAAGTGACAGCTTATATTCCTGGCGAAGGTCATAATTTGCAGGAACACTCAGTGGTAATGATACGCGGCGGAAGAGTAAAAGACTTGCCGGGTGTGCGTTATCATGTGGTGCGCGGAGTTTTGGATACGGGTGGTGTGGAAGCGAGAAAACAGCAAAGGTCTAAGTATGGGGCGAAGAGAAAAAAGTAAACTTTTAATCAAGTTTAGGGCATAATAAATTAAGGAAGCCCTTCAGCTATGTTCAGGATACAATAAGTTAAGGAAGCCCTTCAGTAAAATTCAGGGCATAATAAGAATTATGAGAAAAAAAAGAGTTTATAAAAAACATTACCAAGCAGACCCGGTTTATAATCAAATAAATGTCGGTCGTTTTATTAATTATGTAATGGAAGACGGAAAAAAGAGTATCGCGGAAAAAGTTTTTTACAAGGCTCTTGATTTAGTAAAAGAAAAAGCGGGACAGGACGGGTTGGCTGTTTTTGAAAAAGCTCTTGATAATGTGGCGCCGGTGGTGGAGCTTTCTTCAAGACGTATTGGCGGGGCTAACTACCAGATTCCGATAGAAGTAAGGCCGGACAGAAGATTTATTCTTGCTTGTCGATGGATAATACAAGCGGCAAGGTCTAAAAAAGGAATGCCGATGGCAAACCGTTTAGCGGAAGAGATATCGGCTGCTTATAATAACGAAGGGGTGGCGATAAAGAAAAAACAAGATACGCATAAAATGGCGGAGGCTAACAGAGCTTTTGCTCATTTTGCCAGGTTTACTAAAAAGAAGTAAGAAGAATTAATTTAGTAAAGGCTTAAGAACGCCAGTTTTTAAGCACTTTTTATTTTTTAAATATGCCAAGAAAATATCCTATAGAAAAAGTCAGAGATATTGGAATAATTGCTCACAATAATGCGTCGCTTCAGCAGAACTGGAGCTCCTTAAAACCCAGCGGTTTTAATGTTTCCGCTACGGGAAAACTTCCGTTTTCCCGACCCCTTTTCCGCATCAATGTGGGCGTAGTTTTGAATTAAAATTTTAAATATGCCAAGAAAATATCCTATAGAAAAAGTCAGAGATATTGGAATAATTGCTCACATTGATGCGGGGAAAACGACTGTTTCGGAGCGTGTTCTTTTTTATACAGGAGTTTCGCATAAGATTGGAGAAGTGCATGAAGGGGAGGCGATAATGGATTGGATGGAACAAGAGAGAGAAAGGGGGATTACTATAACTTCCGCGGCGACGACTTGTTTTTGGGTGCCGACTTACCATAAAGGGGATAAAAATTTTGAATATCGTATAAATTTAATTGATACTCCGGGGCATGTTGATTTTACAGTAGAAGTGGAAAGGTCTTTAAGAGTTTTAGACGGAGGGGTGGTGGTTTTTGACGGGGTGGCAGGAGTGGAGCCGCAGTCTGAAACTGTTTGGAGGCAGGCGGACAAGTACCATGTTCCAAGAGTGTGTTTTATTAATAAGTTGGATCGTATGGGTGCTAACTTTGAAAAAAGTTATCAGTCTATTTTGTCTCGTTTAAGTAAAAGAGCGATAGCGGCACAGATACCGATAGGTGTGGAAAGTAATTTTTCTGGCGTGGTAGACCTTTTAGAAATGAAAGCTTTCAATTTTGAGGGAGAGCATGGTGAGAACGTGCAAGAAATTCCAATTCCGGAGAATCTAAAAGCGGAAGCAGAGGAAAAAAGAGCGCAGTTAGTGGAAAAAATAGCGGAGCAGGATGAAGGGTTAACGGCAAAGTTTTTAGAAGGAGAAAAAATAAAATTAGAGGATTTAAGAAGGGTTTTAAGAAAAGCGGTTATTACTAATGCTTTAATTCCAGTTTTTTGCGGGTCGGCTTTGAAAAATAAAGGAGTGCAACTTATGCTAGATGCGGTGGTGGATTATTTACCTTCGCCGCAAGATTTACCGCCAGTAAAAGGCGTTGATTTTAAGACGGGGGCGGAAATAGAAAGGAAGCCAACAGATGAAGAGCCGTTTACCGCTTTAGCTTTTAAAATTGCAAGCGATCCTTATGTTGGCAGTTTAACTTTTTTTAGAGTTTACGCGGGAACACTTAAAAAAGGAAGCTATATTTTAAATGTAACAAAAGATAATCAAGAGAGAATTGGGCGTATTTTAAGAATGCATGCCAATCAAAGAGAAGAAGTAGAGGAAATATATGCTGGAGAAATAGGAGCCTTGGTTGGTTTAAAAAATACCACAACCGGCGATACGCTAACCGATCCAGATTATCCGATAGTTTTAGAAAAAATAGATTTTCCAGAGCCAGTTATTAGCGTAAAAATAGAACCGAAGACAAAAGCCGACCAGGAAAAAATGGGTATAGCCTTAAGAAGGCTAGCGGAAGAAGATCCAACTTTTAGAATAAGTGGAGATCATGATACGGGTGAGACTATTATTGCCGGTATGGGTGAACTTCATCTTGATATATTAGTGGATCGTATGAAGAGAGAATTTGGAGTAGAGGCAAATGTAGGCAGGCCGCAAGTAGCTTATAAAGAAACGATTATGGGAGAAGCGGAGGCGGAAGGAAAATATATTAGGCAGTCTGGCGGACGCGGGCAATATGGGCATGTGCGTTTGAGAGTAAATCCTTTAGAGAGAGGGAAGGGATTTGTTTTTAAAAATGAGATAAGAGGAGGATCAATACCAAACGAGTTTATTCCAGCGGTAGAAAAAGGAGTAAAGGAAGCGATTACAAGGGGAATAATAGGCGGTTTTCCAGTGGTGGATGTAAATGTTGCTTTATATGATGGATCTTATCACGAAGTAGATTCTTCGGAGGCAGCTTTCAAAATAGCTGGTTCTATGGCTTTTCAGGAAGCGGCTAGAAATGCTAAACCGATAATTCTTGAACCGATAATGAAAATTCAAGTAATCGCGCCGACGGAATTTTTTGGTGATATTACCGGAGATTTAAGCGCTAAACGCGGGCGCATTGAATCTATGGATGACAGAGAAGGGGTAAAAGTGGTTGACGCAAAAGTGCCGCTTTCGGAAATGTTCGGGTACGCCACAAAATTGCGTTCTCTGACGCAGGGTCGAGGTAGTTTCACAATGGAATTCTCAAGTTATGAAACGACGCCGAAAAATATTGAAAAAGAGATTATAGAAGGGAAAAAATAAGGCGATGTTTTTATTTTGACTCTGTTAAATAATTTGCTTCGCAAATTAAAATCTAAAGGATTTTATTTAACAGGGTTGACTTGATTAGGCGGAAGGATTAAAATAAAAAAGCACTTAAATAAGTCGTAAAAATTTACTAAAGAAAAACTTAATTTTATTTATAATTAAATTTTAAAACATGGCGGAAAAAGAAAAATTTGAAAGAGTTAAGCCGCATGTCAATGTGGGGACAATCGGGCACGTAGACCACGGAAAAACAACTTTGACAGCGGCGATAACGCATATCCTTTTTATGAAAGGGTTGGCAAAGAAAGAAGAAGGCGTTAATCAGATTGATAACGCTCCTGAAGAAAAGGCGAGGGGAATAACGATCGCTTTACATCATTCAGAGTATGAGTCTGAAAAGAGGCATTATGCTCACATTGATGCTCCAGGACATGCTGATTACATTAAAAACATGATAACCGGAGCGGCGCAGATGGATGGAGCTATTTTAGTAGTTTCAGCGGCGGATGGACCGATGCCGCAGACCCGCGAACACATACTTTTAGCTTACCAAGTTGGTGTGCCAGCTATTGTAGTGTTCTTAAATAAAGTTGATCAAGTTGATGACCCAGAGTTAATTGATTTAGTGGAAGCGGAAGTAAGGGAACTTTTAAAGAAATATAATTTTCCGGGAGATGAGGTTCCTATTGTACGAGGGTCGGCTTTGAAAGCTCTGGAGACAAAGTCACTTGACGACGAAGCAGTAAAACCAATTTTAGAGTTGGTAGAAAAATTAGATTCTTATATTCCGGAACCAGTGCGTGATATTAGTAAGCCGTTTCTTATGCCGATTGAAGATATTTTTTCAATTGAAGGACGTGGCACGGTTTGTACCGGAAGAGTAGAGAGGGGACAAGTAAAAGTTAACGAGGAAGTTGAAGTAGTAGGATTACGCCCGACGCAAAAAACGGTGGTGACAGGCATTGAAATGTTTAATAAGACTTTAGATGAAGGACGCGCAGGCGATAATGTCGGTATTTTAATTAGAGGTTTAAAAAAAGAAGAAGTAGAAAGAGGACAGGTTATAGTAAAGCCGGGATCAGTTAACCCGCATACAGAGTTTGAATCTGAAGTTTATATTTTATCTAAAGAAGAAGGAGGAAGACACACTCCATTCTTTAAAGGTTATAAGCCGCAGTTTTATATAAGAACGACGGACGTAACCGGAGAGGTGGAACTTCCAGAAGGAGTGGAAATGGTTATGCCGGGGGACACAATAAAGTTTAAAGTTAAACTTATTTCTCCAGTTGCTCTTGAAGAACAGCAAAGGTTTGCTATTCGTGAGGGTGGTAAGACTGTTGGTGCCGGAGTGGTTACTAAAATAGTAAAGTAAAGCCCTAAAAAGCATTATTGATAATGCCAAAGAAAGAAATTCAAACAGAATATTTACGGTTAAGAGTAAAAGGCTATGATAATAAGTTAGTGGATAATTCTTGCCGCCAGATAGTGGAAACGGCTGGAAGAAATAATTCAGAAGTTATCGGGCCGGTTCCTTTGCCGACAGAAATAAAACGTTATACAGTTAACCGCTCAACTTTTGTGGATAAAAATTCGCGAGAACAGTTTGAATTGAGAATTCATAAAAGGTTGATTGATATAGAAAAGCCAAGTCAGGCAATGGTAGAATCTCTTTCTAACTTAAATTTGCCGGCAGGAATAGAAATTGAAATAAAGATGGGCGTGGAAAGAAAAGATTAAAATTAAAACGATAAAAAACTCCTCCGTAGAAAACGGGGGAGTTTTTGTTTATAATAGAAGAAAAAATATGAGTTGGTATAAGAAACGTGGAAAAAGATTGTTGGATATAACAGTGTCGCTCGTAGCTCTTCCGGTTATTTTTTTATTTTTTCCTTTTATAGCTTTAGCAATAAAACTGGACAGTAAGGGTCAGGTTTTTTTTAAGTCGCGGCGGGTGAGTAAGGGAAGAATAGTTATTATTTATAAGTTTAGGACAATGGTTGTTGGAGCGGAGAAAATGAAGAAGAGTATAAAACATTTGAATGAGCGAAATGACGGCCCATTTTTTAAAATAAAAAATGATCCGAGAGTGACAAAAGTAGGAAAAATTTTAAGGAAATTCTGGATAGATGAGCTTCTCCAGTTTTTTAATGTTTTAAAGGGGGATATTTCTCTTGTTGGGCCAAGGCCATATCCTCCGGAGGAAGTGTTCAAATATCCAAAGGAATACGCCTTTTTAAGCAGAGCAAAAGCGGGGATTACCGGGCTTTCACAAATAAATGGTTCTTCTAGCTTGCCTTTTTTAGAGGTTTTAAAATTTGATTCTTACTATGTAAAGAATGTTTCTTTAAGGCTTGATTTAAAAATTCTTTGGAAAACTTTACTTTTAATTAGGAAGCCGTCCGGGGTGTAGAAAGTGGTTTTAGAAAACAAAAAAGAAAATAATATGTTTTTGCATGAGGCAGCTTTTTTTATCTCTGTTTTTATTTTATTTGGGATGGTTTTTTATTTATGCAAAATATCATGGATAGCAGTTTTATTTTTATTTGTTTTTGTTTTTTCTTCTCTTTTTATTTACGGATTTATTTTTAATAGGGATAAAATTTTGAAAATTTCTTTTCTTTCTTTTTTTATTTTAACCGGATTTTTTTATGCTTTTTGGTTTGAAGGCAAAAAAGAAAAAATGTTGGTGTTGCCGGATTTTAGAGAAGTTTTCGTTTTTAAGGTGGTGGTTTCTAGCGAGCCCATAGCGGCAGAGAAATATCAAGCCATGAGAGCGCAACTTATTCCTCCTTATAGCGGGGAGATATTAATTTATACTGACCCATTTCTTGAAGTGCGTCAGGGAGATGTTTTAAAAGTGGAGGGGAAAGTTGAGAAGAGGGAGAAAAAAGAGCCTTTAGCGTTTTTTCCAAAGATAGAAGTTTTAGAGAAGGGAAGTGGCGGTGTGTCGGCAAAACTTTTTTATTTTAAAAGTAGGACTATAGATTTTTTTTATAAGACAATACAGCAAAAAGAGGCAGCTTTGCTTTCGGGGCTGGTTTTTGGAGACAAAGAAGGTTTCGCTAGTGAGTTTAAAGATAATCTAGCAAAGAGCGGAACAACACATATTGTGGCGCTTTCCGGATTTAATATAACGATTTTGGTTTCGGCAATAGCTTTGATTTTCGGATACTTTTTTTCCCGGCGGTTAACTTTTTTTCTGACAGTTTTTGCGATAGTTATTTTTACGATAATGGTGGGGGCGGAAGCTTCTATAACGCGGGCGGCGCTGATGGGATTTATCGCTATTTTAGCTCCTTTAGTCGGGAGAATTTATTCGGTAAGAAACGCTATCGTTTTATCGGCTTTAGTAATGGCTGTTTTTAATCCGGAAGTTTTATTAAGCGTGGGATTCCAACTTTCTTTTCTATCTCTTATTGGCATAGTGTATTTAGTTCCAACTATAAAGAAAGTTTTTTCTTTAGAAGAAAGAAAAACTTTTTTAAACTGGCGGGAAAATTTACTAACTACTTTTTCAGCGCAGATGATGGTGGCGCCTTTAGGGCTTTATTATTTTGGAAGATTGTCTATTTTTTCTTTGGCGGCGAATATGCTTATTTTAGAGGCGGTACCTTACGCGATGGCTTTTGGAGGAATATTGGGAGTTTTTGGTTTTTTTGGCGATTGGCTTATTTTTGCCGGAAAAACTTTTGGGTGGTTTGCTTTTGTAGTTTTAAAATACCAAGTAATAATAATTGATTTTTTTGCTAATAGTTTTCAGTGGTCGGCGTTTAATATGGAAAAAGGAAAAATTAGCCTGTTTTTTATTGCGGGGTATTATTTAATTGTGGCGATTATAATTAACAGATATAAAACAAGAAGATTTTCGGATAAAAATTTTTAAGCGTATGGATTCCAAGAGAATAATTTTATTTTTTGTTTTTAGTTTGGCGGTTTTTGATATTTTTTTATGGGCGGCTGTTTTTAATGGCGGCGGCGGTGATAAATTACAAATTTATTTTTTGAATGTGGGACAGGGAGATTCGGAACTTTTAGTTTTACCGGGGGTAAAACCGGCGAAAATTTTAATAGACAGCGGCCCGAACGGGTCAGCGGTAAAAGAGCTTGATAAGATTTTGCCTTTTTTTTCAAGACGAGTGGATATCGCGGCGGCAACGCATTTGGATAGTGACCACACCGGAGGGTTTAGTTATATTTTAAAAAGATTTAAGGCGGGAATTTTTGCTTATAACGGATCGGATGCGGACAGCACTGTTTGGAAAAACCTTAAAGGAAAGATGGAGGAAGAAGAAATTCCGAAGTTGGTTTTAAAAAGAGGAGATAAAATAAAATATGGGGAAAGCGAGGTGGATATTTTGCATCCGCCGGAAGGGTTTTCTTTCGGTAATACAAACGAAGCGGCGTTAGTGATGCTTTTAAAAAATAGGGAAGTAAAGGCGATTTTTATGGGGGATGTAGGGAAAGAAACGGAAAAGATGATTGTTAATTATTATAATTTGTCGGAAGTTGATATTTTAAAAGTGGCGCATCATGGGTCAAAATATTCTTCTTCGGAGGAGTTTTTAAATGTTATAAAACCGAGGGTAAGCGTTATTGAAGTAGGAAAAAATTCATACGGGCATCCGACAGTGGAAACACTTAAGAGATTGGCTTTAGTAAAAAGTTTAGTTTTTAGGACAGATAAAAATGGGACAATAAAAGCAGAGTTGATTTATAGCGAGAACGGGAAGGGAAAGTTTATTTTTTCTTCTATTTAAAAATAAAAAGCCTATCTTATTTCACGATTATGAGATAAGGTAGGCTTTAGATTACATAGAAAAATTGTCGGCAAGCGCTAATGATTTTGCTTGCCTAAAGTTATTTTCTTTTATAATTGGAGTGATTTCATTTAGTAATTCTTCCCAAAAATTTCCAACATCCGGGTCGTCGTAAGAGCGTTCCTCGCAGAAAAAAATATCTAGGTTTTCTGGTTGCTGGATATTATGGTTTATCATATTCTCACCTCTTTTTTTAAAGTGTTAGTACTTTGCTTATTATATAATAAAAAGGTTTTAATAAAAAAAGCGCCTTTTTAGGGGTGCTGGAGGAGGGGGTATTAAAGATGTTTTATTAATAACCCATCTTTTCGCACCAAGAGATTTTTATTTCTGAAGATTTTGTTTCTTTTAGCACTTCGCGGCATTTTGTGCAGAAGTTATAAAAGGGGAGGATTATGTTTCCACATTTTGGACATCGGTCTTGTTTTTTTTCTTTCATTTCTGAGCCGCACTTAAAACAAAAATTTGATGTTGTTGCGGAAATATCTTTATTGTAAGGGCAGTTTTCATTGGGGCAAATTTTGTTTTCAGGAACTTCTTTTTTTGGTTTTTTGATTAAAGAAAAAATTGAGAGGAGTTTAAACATTAAGACTCACCTCCTTTCTTTTGGGGATTTATTTAGAAGATAAAACGGGACGACTGGTTGTTCGTTTTGGAGGGTGAGTTTTACGGCGTCAGATTGGGGAGTGTAACAAAAATTAGGTGTTACTTTTTGCCCGCAGGAGTGGCAAGTTTTAGTAGTGGTGCGTTGGGGAATGTTAAAAAGATCACATTCATTATTAAAACAGGTGCAGGTTCTTTCTTGTAGGTCTTTTCTTCTTTTAAAAAACATTTTTTTCTCCTTGAGTTTGGATTAGAAAAGAGGATAGGGAGTTTCTTTTCTTGATAGAAGAATCTTTTCTGCTTCTTTTTTCCAGTTTTCTGCTTTTTGGTAAACAAGTTGAAGTATTGTAGTGGATAGATTTTGAGAAAATCTTTTCCAAACTATCGTTTGCCAGAAAAGAGGAGCGTCCTCTAAAATAGATATAAGAACATTTCCTAGAAGAAATGACTCCCATCCTTGTGATAAATAATATTCTTTAAAAATTTTTTTCAGCTCTATCCAGGCTTTGATTTTCCATAATATTGGGCATTTTCTGATAATAATACGTTTTAGATACACACTAAAATTATAATCATCTATTTCTTTTTTGTGTGCTGAAAGCCATTTCCAAGCTTCTTTTTGTTCTTTTTTTATGCCATTTTCTATTATGGCAGAAACCAGAAATCCGTCCATTCTAGAAAAAAGAGCAATTTTGATAGCTTTTCTTCTTATAAATTGCGTCGGTCCATTTTCTATAAGAAAATGAAGGTTTTCTTTGCGACGGAGGAGTTCTCTGGCCAGCTTTTCTTTTGTCGTTTTTTTAGGCCAGATATTCATTATCGTTTGCAGAATTTTGTCTGTTTCAATGTCTTTTAAGCTACACGTATTCCGATGAAAAAAATCTGTAAAGCATGGGTCTTCAAGATAGGAACATCTTCTCTCTTTTTCTTTTTTTTGATTTTTCTTAAAATAATACGGATAAAAGAAAAAACCAGCAAAAAACGCGGAAATAAATAAGCTGATAATTAAGAATGGCTGAAACATAATTTTTTCTCCTTTTTATTCTTTTATTGGTTTTTATGGAGCTGATTTGTTTTTAACATATTTTTGTTTGGGATGCAAGTATATTGTAAAGATGGCGCTTTTTGTTTAAAATTTAAAAAATATGGAAAGAACATTAGTTAGAGAAATTATAAAGAATGAAGGTGAAAAAATTATTTTAAAAGGTTGGGTGGCGGCGCGGCGCGATCACGGAAAGCTGGTTTTCATAGACTTGCGTGACCGTTCCGGAATTGCGCAGGTGGTTTTTTCTCCCGGGTTTCCGGAAGCTCATAAGACAGCGCAAGATTTAAGAAGCGAGTGGGTTATTCAAGTTTCCGGAAAAGTGAAAGAAAGACCAGCTTCAATGATAAATGAAAAAATACCAACAGGGAGGTTTGAAATAGAAGCGGAAGAACTTGTCGTTTTAAATACTTCAGAGACGCCTCCTTTTCCACTAGACGAGAGTGGGGATAATATTGACGAGGAGGTAAGACTAAAATACAGGTATTTGGATTTAAGGAGAGAGAGATTACAAAAAAATATAAAGTTGCGCAGCGAGTTTGTGGATCGCATGCGGCAGTTTTTATTTAAGAATGATTTTACGGAAATTGAGACTCCTCTTTTAACGAAGACGACGCCGGAGGGTTCCAGAGATTTTATTGTGCCTTCCAGAATGTATCCGGGAAAATTTTTTGCTTTACCGCAAAGCCCGCAGCAGTATAAACAGCTTTTAATGGTAGCGGGGTTTGAGCGTTATTTTCAGATTGCGAGATGCTTGCGTGATGAAGATTTGAGGGCGGATAGAGGATTTGAACATACGCAAGTTGATATTGAGATGAGTTTTGTGGAGCAAAAAGATGTTTTAGCAATAGATGAAAAAATGATAACGACGGTGTGCGAGGAGATGGGAAAAAAAATAAAGCAGAAGCCGTTTCCAGTTTTCACTTATAAAGAAGCGATGGAAAAGTATAGAGCTGATAAATTTGATATGAGAACAGAGGAGGAGAAAAAAGATGGAGTTTTAGCTTTTGCATGGGTGGTGGACTTTCCGTTTTTTGAAAAGGATAAAGAGGGAAATTGGACTTTTACGCATAATCCTTTTTCAATGCCAAAGCCGGAGCATATTGATTGGCTTTTGAAAGGAGAAAATATCGGAGAAATTATAACCCAGCAATATGATTTAGTTTGCAACGGATACGAAGTAGGCGGCGGAAGCATTCGTTCACATCGCGCGGATATTTTAAAGGCAGTGTTTAAAGTGATGGGATATAGTGATATGAGAATAGAGGCGGAATTCGGGCATATGATGCAAGCATTTAATTTTGGCGCACCGCCACACGGAGGTTTAGCGCATGGAGTTGAAAGAATGACGATGATTTTAACCGGGGAAACATATTTAAGAGAAGTGCAGGCATTTCCACAGACGAGTTCTGGTAGGACAAGCGTGATGGATGCACCAAGCGAGCTTGATGAAAAACAGTTAAAAGAACTTGGATTGGAAGTAAAAAAGAAATAAGATATAATAAGATAATTACAAGACAAGATATTTTATAATTATCTTAATTTCTTTATGGCAGAGTTCTTAAGAGATTTTATTTCTAACGAAAAAAGGGATTTTTCTTTCAGAATTGGCAAAATTTTAGCTTCGTCGCTTTCAGGTTTTGTAGCGGGAGTTGTTTTTGCTTCAGTTATTTGGGGTTTTGTTATTTATTTTATAAGAATTGGCGAGGCGCTTTAAAAGTGTAAAAAAGTTTCGCTTTTCTTTTCTCTTCTTCGCTTGTGGAAATGTTTTTTTGTCTAGTATGGTATTATATTATAGTCCCGCACTAAGATTCCGGATCAAATTGTTTATAAAGGGAGGAAGAGTGAGTTAATTCCGTGGAATTAGTTCCTATCCACCCACTTGGCTAAAAAGCCGGGAATCATTTAGCGGGACACGGAAGACTCCGACTGGTTTATGTCGGGGTTTTGTGTTTTTTGGCATTTGGGACTATTGTCAGATATTATTTTAGCCGCAATTCCCAAAATTCAGCTACAAAAGCGTATTCGGCGACAATTCCTATTTATAGGTTTTGTTTTTTATTGTAGAATATCAGTATGAGAGATTGGTGGAAAATAATAGTCATTTTTATTTTGATTGTTCTTATATTTGCGGTGGGATATGGCGTGACAGTTGATTATTTTGAGTTTGGTAAAGGAGATGGCTCTTTTAAAGCGATAGAGGCTCAAGTTTTAAAATTGAGACAGGAAAATAAGGGAATGGAAAAAGACTTGAATTATTACTCTAATCCTTATAATTTAGAAAAAGAGATAAAATCAAGATATAACTATAAGGTTCCGGGAGAGAAGATGCTTGTGATACCCAACTAATAAGAAAAAAGGAGTGCGGGATTAGTACAGTGGCAGTACATAAGCTTCCCAAGCTTAGGACGCGGGTTCGATTCCCGTATCCCGCTCAAAAAAAAGTTATAAATGAAATGGCAGGGAAAAATACAAATATAAAAGCGATAGTTTTTGATTTTATAGGTGTGCTTCTTTTTAAAAAAGAAGGTTATATTTCTAAGCCTTTAGTTGATGAGGTTGATGATATGATTAGCGGTGTTACCGACGATTATTTATTTAAAGAGGAAGTTTACAAAAAATTTAATTTAAGTGATGTTAAATTTAACGGAATTCTTGATAAAATAGCAGATAAATATAAACCTTATAAGCCGCTTTGGGATTTATTGCCCAAGTTTAAAAAAGTCTACAAGTTGGCCATAATAAATAATGGGACGGGTTTAACAATTTCTAGGTTTAAAGAAAAATTTGATATTGACAGCAAATTTGATGTTTTTATTTCATCAGCATTAGAAGGAGTAAAAAAGCCGGATAAAAAGATTTATTTACTGGCATCTGAAAAACTTGGTGTTGAGCCGGATAAATGTTTGTTTATGGATGATTCTTTAATAAACATAAAAGGAGCAGAAAAGGCGGGGATGCAGACTTTATGGTGGAGTAAAGAAGAGAGAAAGGAGAATATTTTAGAGAAGTTTGTTGCTTTAGTTGATAGGCATTGTTTATAAAATAAAAAAATGCCTGCAGGGCGCAGGCGAAGGGAATGAATAGGGGTGTTGGTGCTAATATCGGTGCAAGTTTTTTTTCTTTTTGCTTTTACTAAAAATGGTTGCGGAAGACCAGTAGATGAGAAAAAAAAGAAAAAAGATAAAATATACTGTATTGATTAGCTTATCAAGAATATACATATTTTTTCTCCCTTTTAACGTACTTTTTTTATTATAGGTATTTTAAGTTATTTTATCAAGTGGCTGTTTCAAGAAAAAAATTTCAGAGGAAAATTGAAAATTTTACCTGTTTAAATTGTGGACGGGAAGTTTTTGGTAACGGATACACAAATCATTGTCCGATGTGCCTTTGGAGTAGGCATATTGATATTAATCCGGGAGACCGGGAGGAAAAGTGTGGCGGGATGATGGAGCCGGTTTATGTATGGAAAAAAGGAGAGAAGTATATTTTATTGCATAAATGCATAAAGTGCGGGGTAGAGAGAAAAAATAAGATTTCAAAAGACGATAATATAGGGGTACTTGCGCTTATCAACAAGCAAGATTTTGTGTTATAGGTTTTAGTGTTTTTTAAAGAAGAAAGCTTTGATTATTAGGGCTTTTGAAGCTATACTATTATAGTTTTTAGAGTTGTTTTTTGCCGATGTAGCTCAATGGTAGAGCAACCGCTTCGTAAGCGGTAGGTTGTCGGTTCAAGTCCGACCATCGGCTCTGTATGATGACAGAAAAAGAAATTAAAGACGGAATAGAGGAAACGAGTAGTTTTTTTTTGCGG
>Ga0208373_1003261_pt1 | contig 16185 bp, 13 predicted proteins | sample RifOxyC2_FD_184036 | JGI IMG/M metagenome (GOLD analysis project Ga0208373, IMG submission 184036) | Soil microbial communities from Rifle, Colorado - Rifle Oxygen_injection C2 (SPAdes) | ecosystem: Environmental > Terrestrial > Deep subsurface > Rock core/Sediment | place: Rifle, Colorado...
AAAAGCTCATAAGATAAAAATCAATAGCTATAGCCTTTTTGCTTCCACAGCCAATGCGTAACCTCATCCTTTTCGATTCTGGCAATCCTATCATTGCACTTTCCGACGGAGGTAAACAAAAAAAGCCTCAGTTGGCCAGCAGGCCATTGCCGCAGTGTAGCGCGCCGCTACTTACGGGTATGAAGGATGGGCGACTATGAAGTGCACGACGGAATTTTCGTCATCAATTTCACCGCAGGCAAAAGGAGAGAGAACAACAGCGTCGCTTTTGGCAAAGAAACTGTCGGCAATGAGCTTTTAGGGAATGCATTTTTTCCTGGATTGATGCCCATTGCACGCTACAAAGAGGCAAGCAGGCTCGTGGAAAAGGGGCATTCCCTAAAAAATCAATAGCAAAAAGGCATTAGCACTCCTCCCATCACTTCCACAGCCAATGCGTAACTTTCTTCTTTTGGATTCAGGCAATCTTCCCATTGCAAATTCCGAGGGAGAACAAAAAATGCTCCGCCTGCGCAATTGCAAATAGGTCATTGCCACGAGGTGATCGCTGCTACCTGCGGGTATGAAGGATGGGCGGCAATGCAGCGCACGACTGAATTCACAGCATCAATACTCGCAGCAACAACAAAGGATGAAAGAAAAACAAAGTGCTCGGATAAGAAAGAAGCCATAGGCAATGAGCTTTTTTGGAATGGCCTTTTTCTGGAATGATGCCCGTCAAAGCTGCAAAGGGGCAGGCCAGCGAGACTAGCGCAGATGAACCTGTGCTCATATGGTGAATTGCGCTAGTTAGTTGAATAATTTTCCGCATTTCACCATCTCTCAAGAATAGAAAATAGTATAAAATAGTCAATATTCTATCGCCTCATGAAGCATAGGCTATTTGAAAAGCTCAAGGCAGAAGACTACAAAGGGTTACAACACCTGCAGGGCAAAGTAAAAAGGCACTACCTCATAAACCTGAAACACCAAGACGAAAAACACCTGTTGCCATTCTCTATAAAAAACGCATATGAAACCTTTGGCTAATACTCACTGATTTCCTCTGCCCTGCCCTTTGCGAGCAGGACTTTGGCAATCTCATAAGGAAGTGAGGCAACATCCTCCTCCTCAAACGGCCCGTATTCCTCAAGCTCCTTGCCAAGGAACCTGGGAACGGCATGCAAAAAGCGTATCAGTATCGTCTCCCGTGCCGCATCAAGCTGCTTTTTGCGCTCAGTGCCAAAGCGTTGTTCAGGCCGAACTGAAAGCTCCTTTGGCACATTACCTGCTAGCACCTGCATAAGGATATCCTTTCGCGCACCGCCCAATGTTGAAGCAAGCAAGCCAAACACCCACTGCTCCTCCTTCAGGATGTTTTCCTGGTCAGCAAGCCTTGATCCTATCCTGCTAAAGTCAAGGGCAAGGCGAACAAGCTTATTTTCCCTGCGCTCATAGATGTCCTTCACAATGTGCTTGATGTTAGAAAGCTCTTTCTCAAGGCGCGCCTTTGCCCCAGGCTCTTCTGATTTATGCAGTGCTTCCTGCTTCTCATGGAGATAGCCAACCACATCCTTGTAGAACCCTTCTGGCAACTGCTGCAAAGCCTCCCTGTCCTTTTCCCTTCGCAGGATTTCAAACAGGGTCTCATAGGTGATAACTACGGGTTTATCCTCAACCATGGACTGAGAGCAAGCATTATCTCATTTTTAATGCTTATGGATATAATAAAGGATAAGAATGAGAAATGATAAAAAAAGAAAAGAAAAAAGAAGGCTGTAAAGCCTTACTCAGCAGCCTCTTCCATGGCAGCCTCAGTGACCTCTACTTCTCTAACTGAGGAAGTAGCGGTTGTCACTTCGACTTTCTGACCAGTGAGTTCACCTGCATAGTCCTTGTAGTTAGCAACGACTGATGCTGCGGTCCTTGTGTCTTTAGCGCTGTAGCCTGCAACTATCATTGCAACCTTACCGCTCTTCTCGACAACCTGGATTATGCCCTTGCCAGCTTCAAAGCCAGCAGTGCAGTCAGCCGGGTTGCCCAAAGCAGTAGCAGCTGCAAGGTTAGCACATGGTCCACCAACAAGGATAGCGTTCTGCCCAAAGACATTGCTAATCTCTGAAGCAAGCTTTGTTGCGCCAACCTCAATCTTTTGGATGGTCACAGCTTCAACAGCCTCTCCGCTTGTTCCTGCGCTCTTGGTTATTGCACCAAAGGTGACAAATGCCTGACCTATCTTCTGCCTGAGTGGATACTCGATATTCAGAGTATCAGGGTCGTTTGTTTCAGTCTTAGCATAGATATAGACACCATAGTTGCTCATGCCAAGCTTCAGGTCGTTGTCATCTTCAGGGGACTTCAGGGAAATCCCTCCGCCACTGGGGTTGCTGACATCAACTTCACTGGAAGCCGATGTTACCGCAAAGGTAATAACCTCATTGGATGCTGCTGTCGTCTCAAAGTTGTCACTTGCAGTGTTTATGGTAACGTTGCTGTCTACTGCCTGCCTAGGTATCAAAGCTGAACTGTTCTCGTTCTGTGTACCTAAATCCAGCCATCCGCCACCCTGCACAGTGATGAAACTTTCGCCACCAAGCGCACCACTGTCATCAAGATCTATGTATAGCCTTGACATTGCGTCGCCAGTCGCCGTTGAGTTATAGTGGACTGCATAGTCGTAGGTATATCCCCCGACATTAAAGGTTCCTATTGCGTCACCAAGTGTTGTCTCTGTTCCAGAATAGGTTGACTTGATTTCACCACCAGCTACATCTGACAACTGTACCTCATTGTTGCTGGTATCAAGCGACTCAAACTTCAGCACATTTGAAACACCAGTGTCGGAGTTGCCATTATGGCTGACCACAAAATAGTCATCCTTCTGGATGGTATAGGCACTAGTGTTTACAGAGGTTACTCCTGATCCAGTGGGCTCCTGCATGAAAATCAGTGCACTGGTGGTATCACCATAATACACTGTTGATCCTGACCCATAGAACAGTCGTACTCCTCTATACTCAATACCATTGGTGTTAGTAAAGGCTAGCCTATACTCATCGTCACCGCTTGGAGTGAGGTCAATCTTGGATACACCTGGGGTCGTCAGACCTTCATAGGTGATGTCCCAGCCATCCTCACTGCCGCCAAGCATACCCTGAGGCTCATCCAGATACTGCCTCAAGCCTTCTCCTGACTTGATGTAAGGCTCATTTCCGGATTTTCCATCAGCTTTCAATTCATAGCTGATTTTATTAAGGACAAACTCGCTTGAGGTATTTGTCCAGTCAAAGTTGACTTCGGCATCCTCAATGGTTTCCTCATTGACTTCAACTGTGCCATCAGTTGAGGTGGCACTTGGATTGGCGTCCTTTAGTACTATCCTGTTAGCGCCGAGGTAAATCTCAACGAGGTCACCAGTAATGTCGCCAGCTTCGTTTGGCAGGATGTCATTAATTCCAAATATGGTGCCGTCAGGCAACTTCTCAGTCTCACCCTCTGCTAGCTTTTTGGTTGCAAACCCGTTGATGACAAACTTTCCATAAATGGTGCCAGTGTCGGTGATGATGGTATTCTTGACAGTATAATCCTTGCCATCAATAGTGTATACCTTTTCTTCACCTTCGCTCAGGACATCACTCAATGCGCCGCCCATCATCTCAAGAGTAATCGTACTATGAGCTGCTGCAGTTCCAGCCGATTGAGTTGCCCTTGTAACCTGATACTCTTTACCAAGTATGGTCAGAGTCTCATCCTCAAGGTCATCAAGATTTGAGGCAGTGCCAGCAGTAGTTGTTGCCTTAAACCCTTCCTCAAATTCTATCTCATACTGGAATGCCAGACCGCCATCTGAGAAGTACAGGAAATCACCTACTTCATCATCATCGTTGTTGGTATAGGTAATCTTTCCTACACTATCAGTTCCAAGCATGCCTGTGCTCCACCTGAAGCGCAGATACTGGTTGACATCGGTGGTTCCCTTGTTGTTGGACACCTCATAGCTTGCAAGGGAATCAGAGTCTGATGCAGTCAGCGACTCAGTGACGTTTTGGATGTATTCACCGATAGCAAGCTGCTCGCCAGACCGCTCAATCTTGATGGCATCGCCAGCAACGGTGACCGTCTCATCAGAAGTTACGCCAACACTGGTTGTTGCTGCGAATTGCAGGCTCACTGCAATGTCAGAAACGCCGATGACGTCTTCAGCTGCTGCCTTGTCGCCAATAACCAGAACGCCTGAAAACTTGCCGTCCTGCACAAATGGCTTTGGGTAATCAGCCAAATCAGCTGCTACTACGCTCATGGCAGCGGTTGCACCCAAAAAGGTTAAACCAGTACCAATTGCTGCTATCTTCTTAATAGCTTTTCTTAGCTTCATTTCTCTAAACACCTCCGTGTTTCCCATGTCGGTATCTTGACCGTTACAGGAATAGCCCTCCGTCGGAAGGCCTACATCTAACTGTTATTTAAACCAAGGAGGGTATTTAAAGTTTACGGATTCACATGAAACTAGAGAATATATGTTGCAGACCATATGTTATGGAGATTTTGTCATGTAGCGGCATAGCCTCCTTTGAGCAATACCTATATATTAGAGCTTCCTATCCTGCTGCCGCCAATGGCTGCAACGGTTCAGGTAAGGGGGAGATGGATTGAAGTTGGAGTGCTCCTTCTGCTCCTCCTTGCAGCATTCGTCCACCATCTGCGCTCTGACCACAGCTATGATGTCTGGCTCCACGTTGAGACCGGAGAGCAGATAATTGAAAGGAAAGCGCTCCCCTCAGTTGACCTCTACACCCATACCGCAGAAGGCAGGCAGTGGATAATCCATGAATGGCTTGCCATGGTCGTGCTGTATGCAATCTATGCAGCAGGAGGCATCAACACCCTCATTCTCTTCAAGGCAGCAATCATCACGCTTACGCTCTTGGTCATTTATTTCGCTGCAAAGCCCCACTCCTACATCAGCCTTCCCATCATCCTATTCCTTGCTGGGTTCACCGAGTTTGCCTCAGACGCCAGGCCCCATATCTTCTTCTGGCTCCTGCTGGCCCTTTTGTTCTATCTTCTCAGGGCAAAAAGATACTGGCTTCTTATCCCCCTTTCCCTCATCTGGGCAAACACCCATGGAAGCATCGTCCTTGCGCTAGCCATTATCGCATGCTGGCTTGGCTATGACCTCCTTGAGCAGGCATGGAGAGAGAAAAGCCTCAGGGCCATCGCAAAAGAGAAGAAAAAGCTCATCCAGATTGCCTCCTGCTTTCTTGCAGCAGTCATCAACCCTTCAGGCATAGAGATGCTGTTCTTTCCTTTCCGCGTCCTCACCACAGCTGCAACAAAGACACTGCTTGAATGGAAACCCTTTGAGTGGGGCACTGTCTATCTCAACCAATACGCCGCTTTCATCGCTATTGGTGTAGTGGTGCTCATCATAGCTAGAAAGCAGATCTCACCAAGGGACATCATCCTCTTCATTGGCTTTGCCGCATTCGGCTTCCTCGCCCGCAGGAACACGATTCCAGCAGCAATAGCGCTTGCCGCAATAGTCGGCGCAGCAGGCCATCACACCCTGCGCACAGTTCCAGGAAGATACGCAAAGCACGGCAAGGCTGCTGTCATTCTCATAACCCTCCTTCTGACAATCCCTTTCCTCATCAGCAGCGCAAAAGGAATCTCTTTTGGAATAGACAAGCGCTATTACCCAATCGGCATTGCGGACTTTCTTGAGCAGAACCACCTTGAGGGCAACATGTTCAATTCCTACACTGCAGGCAACTACCTCATCTGGCGCCTGTACCCTGACTACAAGGTATTCATTGATGGCAAGGCTGACCTCCTGTACCCTGAGATATACGCCGACTATGCCTTTATCATGAAGGCATGGCCAGGATTTGAAGAGCTTATTGGCAGGTACAATGTCTCTTACTTTGTCGTCAAGCATCGTGAAGGGATTAACCAATACCTATCACAATCCCCTGAATGGGACCTCATCTACTTTGATGAGATTGGAGCAATCTACGTGAAAGCTGATGACCCTCGTTACACTCAATTTCGAAGGTTCACTGCAATAGACCCCTATTTTGATGTTCCGAACAAAGACACTCAGAAAGAGATTGCTGAACTTGAATATCTAACCACCCTTGCTCCAGCCTTTGCTGGGCCTAACCGGAAACTTGCGTACCTCTACGCCCAGCAGGGAGACTATCACAAAGCCCTTGCTGCTCTCAGCCGCTACCTCGAGCTGAGCGGTGGGACGGTAAAGGAAGAAGATAAGGAGCTTCTGGAAAGACTTAGGGAACTTACGGCATAATATAGTGAATAGAAGGTTTAATTCATCAAACTGCTTACGGCATTCTTCTAAGGGGAACTTACGACATAATAGAATAGAAGGCATCAAATATTTCCATATCCGTCGTCACCTGAGTGAAATGCATCCCTGCTGTCCTGCAATAGTCCTTGATGCTGTGGGTATGGGCATCCAATAATTGCTGGCATTTTGCCCGCAGGCGAGGGCTAACATAAGTCCTCAGTTTCTTCCCGCTCTCTGCATCTCTAAAGCGAAAATCCCCCTCCATCTTCAGGCTCTTCTCCTGCGGGTCAAGCACCTGCACCACCCGCACCTGATGCTTCCCTAGGTGCCACAGCGCCTCTTTGACCTCATCAAGATTCACCAGAAAATCAGAAATCAGCACGATGTAGCCTTTTGAGCCAAATTGCTTGTGATATGCAGTGATGGCATCCATCAGCCGTGAATGTCCCTGAGGCTCTACATTATTTAAGTAATGCACCATGGAAGCCAGTTGCCCCATCCCCCGCTTTGCCTGGCACAGGTCAAGCTCATCAGCAAACGTGGAGAACACGAACTTCTCGTTGTCCCGCATCGAAAGGTAGGCAAATCCTATCCCAATCATGGATGCATACTCAAACTTTGTCGTATGCCTCCCATAATTCATCGAGGCGCTTGAGTCCATAATCACGTGCACCGTCAGGTTGCGCTCCTCCTCATACACCTTCACCATAAGGTCATCGGTCCTTGCATACACCCTCCAGTCTATAGCGCGAAAGTCATCCCCTGGCGCATAGATTCTGTGATCCTTGAACATCAGCCCTCTGCCTGCCGAGGCAGACATCCTCTGCCCAACGTAGCTTGAGGTCACCCGCTTCTTCACTATCAACTGGAATCGCGCCAGCTGGTCCAAAAAAGTCGTGTCAATCATGGCAGTTAAATTGTTGTTGCAATACTCCGGTAAAATCAAAAAGTCCCCTTTTACTTCACCCTTGCTAATATCTCCTTAATGACGTCATCTGCCGCCATCCCTTTTCTTTCCGCCTCAAAATGCAGGACAATCCTGTGCCTCAGCACGGGAAATGCCATGATATTGATGTCCTCGTTGCTCACATGGTTCCTGCCCTGCATAAGAGCACGGGCTTTTGAAGCAAGGATAAGCCCGATGGTCGCCCTTGGTGAAGCGCCATACTGTATGAGCTGCTTGCTGTTGCGTGTCATCGTTATGATCTTCACCACCCTCTTTTTCAGGTCATTTGCGACAGGCACGTCCCTGACAAGGTTCTGTAGTGTTGTAATGTGGCTCTTGTTCAAAAGGGTCCGAAGCTTGGGGTCTTTTCTTGCTGAGGCGTACATGTCCGCTATCTTCAGCTCATCATCAACCCCTGGGTGCACCACTTCTATCTTCAAAAGGAAACGGTCAGCCTGCGCCTCAGGCAGGGGGTAGGTTCCTTCCTGCTCTATCGGGTTCTGCGTCGCAAGCACGAAGAACGGGGGATCAAGTTTATAGGTATTGGTTCCGACAGTCACCTGCTTCTCCTGCATCGCCTCAAGCAATGCAGACTGCGTCTTGGGTGTTGCCCTGTTGATTTCATCAGCAAGCACGATGTTTGCAAACAGCGGCCCAGGCTGGAATTTGAACTCCCTCTTCCCTCGCTCTTCAGTGATGATATAGGTTCCCGTGATGTCAGAGGGCATAAGGTCTGGCGTCCCCTGGATTCTTGAGAACTTCAGGTCCATCACCTGTGCCATGGAGTTCACCGTCAATGTTTTAGCCAGGCCAGGATAGCCCTCCAGCAGAGCATTTGAGTCGCACAATATCGCAACGAGTATATGCTCGATCATCTCGGTCTGGCCGACCACCACTTTTGACAGCTCATTATACAGTCCATCAAACAGCTCTTTGTAGTTCTTCATCGTGCTCCACCTCTGGTTATCATTATGATGTGCTCAATCGCAAAAAATAATTCTTCACAAGCTCCTGCTGCTCCAATGGAACGTCATTCTCCAAAATGCACGGCGGCTTCTCGCATGCATGCAGGCCATACTCATCAGGAAAGCTCTCCTCAAAATCCCCTTTTGGGATGTCCTCCTGGCTTCTCACTCCGGTGATTTCAAACCCTCCAGCGTTGATTTCCACAATAACCTCTTCGCTGCCAAGCGCTGCAACAGATTCCTCGCCAAATTTCAGCTCTCCTCCTGCGATCCCTGCACTGGCAGCGTCCCCTGAGCCGCCCTCACCATCGCCAAGTGCAAGCTCAAACCTGGGGATGCCCCTGATGGCGGCTTCAAAATCAACAAGCACAAATCCGCTTAACGTGACAAACAGGATGAAAAAGCACAAGGCAACTGAGCATATGGCCTTTAGGGAGGTGCTCCTCATGCTGATAAACGTGGACACCTTCACATCCTTAAGGTCATCTGCAACCTCATTGCGCAAGGTATCAACAACAGGATTGTCTATCACCTCTGCCGTGTCTTCAGCTGTCCTCAGCTTCTCAGAGAGAGCATCCCACTCCTGCTCTACACGCCACCCCTTGTCTTCGCTGACCCTGATGTACAGCATGATGATTAGGTAAATGGCTGCGGGAATCATCCCGTACATGCCTGGAAGGCTGAGCAGCATCAGGGCAAGGAACGCAGCAAGGAACACCATCACTGACTCTATGAGCGACTCAAGGATAAGGACGCTATTCAGCTGCATGTTCATCTCCCTTAGCACGCTGCGAAACGATTTCATGAGCAGGTGCCCTCATTTGCGTCTGCCGTATCTTTGAGGCACTGCGCCTTATCGGAAAGGTCATTGATGTCATCAAGCAGCTCCTCATTTTCCGCCCTTTCGCTGGTCAGGTCAGCGCTCAGGTCAGTTATCTGCTTATCCTTGTTTGCCAGGTCCTCCTCTTTCTTGATAAGCTCGGTCCTGGCCTTGGAAAGCTCTGACTTTAGCTTCGTATTGTCTTCAGAAAACTGGTCTCGCTCTTTTGCCACATCAAGGAACTGCTCATCAAGCGCCTCATAGTCCTCAAGCTTTGTAGACTTAAAGGTCAGCGTCTCAGAAAGGTTCTCTCTCGCTGTCTCAAGAGAGTCCTTGATTGCAGTAAGCTCAGCAATCTTTTGGGTATAGTTTGACTCCACAGTTGAAAACACGCTCTGGTAGTAGGTAGTAAACCCTGCAAACGTGATAAGCACGGCAACTATAAGTAAAAGCAGCCCGAAATTGACGTCCTTTCTCATACAGACCTCCTCATGTACTGGTTGACAGCAAGCCTTCGTATTGCAATCTCAAGCAGGAACAGGGCAAGTGCAGCAATAATGAACGGAAAGCGCAGGAATGAAAGCTTTATCTTGACGCGGCGGGAGAGTTCAGTAATCTTTTCAACAATGCCCTCAACATCCGCAGGCTCAAATACTGCCCCCCTAGTCAGCGTGACTAAAGAGGCAAACTCCTCGCTCATGCCTACCGTAGCATATTCCTTATTATAGTTTACGGCAAAAGTCGCCCCCATTACCTCAAAGAACCCTGTCCCGCCTGGCATATAGGATGCATGATACGCCCTGCTTCCAACCCTTGAGAATATCAGGCTGCTATCTGTGGCAATAGGCTTCTCATCAGAAAACACTTCAACGGTCGCTGGCTCGCCAAGATGCACGTCAGCAACGCTCACTGCATGCTCTAAAGTCCGCACGGGATCCCCAATGGCCCAGTTGAATGTCCTCACTACTAGCTTTGAGTTTTGGGGCGCATAGAGGGTATTTCCCCATGCTGAGCCGTCATCGGTTGACAATGCAACCACCCTGCCTAAGCCATACCTTCCCACAGTCAGCAGGGGATCTGCCTGACTTGTTGCAGCCAGCACCTGAGAGCCTAGTTTTGGGGCGACGTAATTCACCCCGGTAACCCCTGCTGAAAGCTCAATATCTGAGCTGGTAATCCAGTGGTTCCTGTCAAGCAGGATGGCGCTCATCGTTGTCCCTGGCTCTTCCTCAGCCCTGCCAAAAGCGATTTTCAGGTGCTGGGTCTCATCAGGCTTGAAATAGATGCCATTACCTCTTCTCGCAAGCGACTTCATGAACTCCTCATGGGTATCAAACCCTACACCTACAGTATATATTTTCACCCCTTTTGCTGAAAGAGAGCTGCCCACTGAAAGCGCGGTATCCATAGAGGCATCTAGCCCGTCGGAAATCAGAATCACGTTCTTGTTGCCATTGGCCCCTTCCAGCAGGAAGTCTGCCCGCCTCAGGCCCTGGAACGTTAAGGTTCCGCCATCAGCCTGCAGTGTCTTGATCCTCTCCACAATGTTGTCCTTCTCACCAAGAGGCGTTAGGGGAGAAATAAGGTAAGACACATCATTGAACGCTACAACAGCAACAGCATCATCAGGCCGAAGGTCTGACAGGATTTTGATGGCAAGTGCCTTAGCTACATCCAGTTTTGAGCTAGTCGAGCCGCTTGAGAAGCTCTGGCCTGAAGTGCCGGAGATGTCTATCAGCAGCACAATGTTGACCACATTCTGCGAATCAGACTCAGCCTTCCCTACTATCACTGGAAGCAGTGGCTCAATCCCGTAATCAGCCTTCTGGTACAGGCCTCTGTCAAAACTAGCGTCTCCTCCGATGAACACTAATCCATTGCCATCAGCGACGTACTCAGAAAGCCGTTGGGTATGCTCCTGCAGGGAAGTCCCTGGCAAATTGTTTAGGACTACTGCTGAAAAGGAGTCAGGGTTTTGCGGGACGCTCCCCATTGTCGTCACGTCATAGACAGCATCAAGCTCGCTGCTTAATGGGGAACCGCCTTCAGTCACGAAAGCAAGCTTAGGCTTGGGTAGGGCATAGACGGACTTATAATAGATGTTGTTCTCTTCAAAGAAGTCGTCAGTGATTAGCCTTGCGGTGATGCGATGATAGCCTGAAGCAAACGCTCGTGTGATGGCCTTTGCGCTCACGTCCCTCTCAGACACTACCTTCTCTCCATCAATTTCCACCTCCAGCGTATAGGCTCCTGTATTCCCTGCCAGCGCCACCTCTACAAGGAACTCGTTCTCCTGTCCAAGGATGACTTCTCTTGGCCCTTTGATAGACACCGCAAGGTCGCCTGCTTTAGGGGTAAGCGACACTGTCGAGATAGTGGTGTTCAGCTTTGCAGCAAACAAGACGACATCACCTAGCACCCTGCCCTCAGTATTCTGCCCGTCGCTGATGACCAGCAGGTTGTCATCTCCCTGCATGGAATTAAGAATGCCGTCGCCCAGAGCCGAATGCTCTCCCGAGCCTATGGTATGCACCCGAAGAGGGATATGCTCATTCAGTTGCGCCACCAGCGAATCAACAGGTGCCTTGTCAAAGACGGAAAACGATGTTGAGTTATCAACAAGCACAGTAAGGGATGGATATCCATGAACAATCTCATTTGTCGTGATGAAAGGCGAGGCGATGGCAAGGAGAATGAGCACGAGCACCAGAGAGCGAAGGATGGTAAAAGCGATGCGAAGCACTCTCTTCTCATGGAGGTAATCCTCCTTCTCCTGCTTGCTCTTGAAGGTCACGGTATTCATCCTGATGACAGGCACAAGCAGTACCAAAAGCGCGGCAAGCCAAAGCAGCGCATAGGGGTGAGCAAGGCAATACCCCATCATGCAGGCATGGATGGGAGGAAGTGCTATCATCAGAGGTCACCCCTTCTTTTGATGTACAGCACTTCAAGAATCATCAGCGCTAGTGCAAGCATCAGCAATGGAAGAGCAAGAGGGGCGTCCTGCGATGATTTCACCCTTCCCGCAACAAAGGAGTCTGCCACCTCAGCTTCTTCTGCAGTGCCAGAAACGTCGCTCTCATCCTCATCAAGAAGATTGGCAGCAGCTATGGTACTATCAAACGCATAATACCCTGCCTCATCAGCAAGCACCCTGGATCCAGCAATGCTCCCTGATGGCGTTGCCACCTCCCCCTGCGATGCAGCGATAAGCTCGCCTGTCTTGAGATGGTAAGAGGAAAGGTCATCTATCCCTACCATAAACTGCACAAGCTCGTTCCAGAAGATGGGATAACTGGCGGATGTAGCAAACGGATTGCTCTCATCAGCGATGCCATAATAGGCGACGTTGCCTGCCCCATACGGCTGAACCACAAGCAATGTCGCATTGGTTTCAGCTGCAGAAAGCAGGGTATGGCCATGCTTTGCAGCAGTCGTAAAATGCTTCCTGGTGCTTGCAAGCGTAATATCCTTAGTAATCCTATTATTGGGCTGGTCAAAGACAATAGCTGAATCATCGGTAGCCAGCTCCACAAGTTCAACTGGCAAAAGCCCCCTCAGGTCAATGCTCTGCAGGTCATCCTGTGCGACAATGATAAGGTTGCCTCCCTTTTCAACGTACCGCCTGATGTCCTCAAAGGTTCCGGGAAGGATGCCACGCTCCTGTCCTACGTTTTTGATGCCATCAACCACTATTACGTCGTGGGAATACGGCTCAATTTTCTCATCGTCTCTGGTTATAGTAAGGACAGGCGGTGTCACCGCGTGCACTGTTGTTGTCGCTGCAGCCCCGATTGCAGCGATGATACTGCTTGCCCCTCTGTTCGTGATGTATAGCACCTCAATGCTGCTCTCTGGGGGGACGTAGGCATATGCAGTATTATCTATAGCTAAGTCGTCAGCTTCCTCTATTGCCACCCTTGATTTTCCAAGCGGGGTGTCAAATGAGGCGCTTTCAATTGACCCTTCCATAAGGGTAAGCGCCTTCTTCTCAGTGCCTGACTCTGCCACAAGAGAGACGGTCACCTTGCGCTCCTCCTTATCATAGTTCTTGATGAATGCCTCAACCTTGTTTCCCGATATTGCAAGCTCAACTATCCCCACGTTTGATGCCTCGCTTGCGATATGCACAAATTCGACGTCATTGCCTAAAGCTGCAAGTTCTCTTCGTGCTACTGACAGGTCTGACCCTCCTTTCTGGAGGAAATCTGAGAGCACCACGACCTTGCCTGCTGTCCCCGAGAGAGCGTCCTTTGCAGCAAGGAGCGCTGGGCCAAGATTCGTCGGAGTGGCTTTTGGCATAAGGCTTGCCAGCAGTGCCTTTGCCTCCCTGCTGTTTCCCTCCCGCAGGAGGGTCACAGGCGTGCTTTCAGCAAGGATGATGCTGGTCTTTCCCGTGATGCGGGACTGAGCTTCGGCGACAGCCTTTGAGAACCGTGTCCCTGCCCCAAGCTTTGTCTGCATGGAGGCTGACGCGTCAAGCGCGATAACGGTATGCTCCCGCGAGCCATCATACGGCAGGGTGATGAGGGGCTCAGCAAGCGCCAGGGCCAGAGACAGGATGACCAGCAACTGGATGTAGAACAGGATGTTTGAGAAGAATTTCTTAAAGAATGAGAACCTCTTGATCTCCTGCTGGTCCTGCAAAATGAACAGGAGGGATGGCAGCATCTGCTCCTCCATTTTCGGCCGGCGAAGGTAAATGATAAAAAAAGGCACTAGAGCCAGGAGCCCCCACAACCCCGTTATTGACTCAAACAAAACCATCCCTTCCATCACACCCTTCTTTTCTTTGCAAGCTTATCAGCAAGGTCATTCTGGCTCATCAGGTCCTTTACTGCAACCAGGAAATCATCAACCTCGTACCAGTATATGTCTGATTCCACAGGTATTCCCAGGGAATCCCGTGCCTCTGTCGGCAGGGTCACCTGCCCCTGCTTTGAGATCTTCGCTTTTCCTATGAACCGTATTGATTCTTTCATCGGATAATTATCAAGCATATTAAAAGTAAAAGGATTAATAAATCTTATGATTCTCATAATTTTATTAATCGTACAGTCTATTTTACTTTTATTAACTTATTAGGGTCCTAGTAATACTTCACTCTCCTGAAAAGCAATCAGGATAGCCATGAATCGGCAAGCTTTGAGGGATAAGGGTGGATAGGCTTGTGGTGGCGGGCGGCATTCCCCCCCCCCAAAAACATTCAAAAAAGGCAATAGCACTCCTCCCATCGCTTCCACGATCATCGCGTACCTTCATCCTTTTCTATCCTGGCAATCTTCTCATTGTAAATTCCGAGGGAGAAAAGAAAAATGAAGAAAGAAAAGAAGAAAAAAAGTGAAGAAAAAAAGGTGAAAACAAAAAAGGCTCGGGCAGTGCAGGACATTGCCATAGTGTAGTTCGCTGCACCGTCGGGTATTAAGGGGGAGTGCGAGGGGTAATGCACGGCGGAATTTCCATAAGCAATTTCACCGCAGGCAGGAGGAGAGAGAACAGTAGCATCGCATTTGGCAAAGAGGCTGTCGGCAATGAGTTTTTAGGGAATGCATTTTTTCGGGAGCGATGCCCTTCGTAATTACAGAGGGGCAAGCGGGCCTGTGGAAAAGGGGCATTCCTAAAAGCTCATAAGATAAAAATCAATAGCTATAGCCTTTTTGCTTCCACAGCCAATGCGTAACCTCATCCTTTTCGATTCTGGCAATCCTATCATTGCACATTCCGGGGAGGTAAACAAAAAAAAGCCTCAGTTGGTCAGCAGGCCATTGCCGCAGTGTAGCGAGCTGCTGCTTGCGTGCATGAAGGATGGGCGACTCTGCCGTGCACGACGGAATGTTCATCATCAACAATTGCTGCAAAACAAGAATGAAAGAAAAACCCTCGTGTCCTTAAATCGTTCTTGACCCACTATTCCCTTGAGGAGAATAGGATGCTCTGGGAACGATATTAGGACACTAAGAGAAAAACAAAGTGCTCGGATAAGAAAGAAGCCACAGGCAATGAGCTTTCAGGGAATGCATTTTTTCGGGAATGATGCCTTTCGCGCCTTACAATCGAGGCAGGCAGCGAAACTAGCGTCTCTGGCCATGCGACAGGGTCGCAGGCTTCATGATGGTGAAGTATTACTGTTTTGCTAAGCGAGGTTGTTAAGAATCTGCTAATGTGCTTTATTCATTTTATCCTCTCATAAATACTGACGAGCCTGGGGTATGCTTTCTGCTGCTCTTCAGGAGGAAGGGCAATATACATCTGGCGGGCATTGATATAGAGAAGCTTTGCGTTTCTCATGTCACCTCTTTTTGCATGGGCTTCGATGCGGCCAAGGACGTCATGGATGGTGGGCTTCTTTGATTTCTGCCTTAATTCCTTCTGTTGCTCTGGCTTCTTTTGGGCATGCTTCAGAAAAAGTTTTGCAAAGAGTAAATGCCCCTTACCTTTTTTCCCCTCCTTCTTTTGCGTGCTCTCTTCCTGCTTCCTGAGCCTAAGCTTTTCAAGGCGCCTCTGCTCCTCAGCCTTCTCCCTCTCAAGCAGCAAATCGGCAGCCCTTGCGCTGATATCCTTCACTGCTTTGGGCAGTTCTTCTTTCCATAATGAGAGATAGGCAAAGGGCTTGTGTTCCTTCTTGAAGGATATCTCCTGTGATGCAAGCTCCTTTTCCCTTTCAGCGATATCCTTTGTCTCTCCCTCAAGCTCCCGTGCACGCGATGCTGCAAAAGACTCTATGCTATGCTCCTTCTTGTCAATCTCCCTTGAGATGAGGTCTTTTTCCTGCAGATGCGCTCCCCTCTCAAGGGCGCTCTCTATCTGCTTTCTCCTGTCCTTTTGCTTTGCAAGCAGGCTCTCCCATTGCCTCTTGATGAGCTCATGAGCACGCTCAGCAGCAACAGCCAGTTCAAGCCTTTCCCTGCGCAGCTCCTCAAGCCTTTTGGCGTTCAGGAGGTGCTTCTTGCGAAGGTATCCTGCAACGATTGCGGGCTTCTCGATAAGGCAGGCATGAAGCTTTTTTGCGTCTCCTGGCTTTGCATTGAGAACTTCCTCGCGCTTCTTGCGCTCGCGATGCAGGCCAAAGAGCTGCTTCTCATAAGAAAGCTCAATCTCCTTTCTTTTTACCTTTGCCTCTTTTTTCAGGTTCTTCTGCTCTTGGCTCGCCAGATGCCTTAGCTGCTCC
>Ga0208373_1003265_pt1 | contig 16173 bp, 12 predicted proteins | sample RifOxyC2_FD_184036 | JGI IMG/M metagenome (GOLD analysis project Ga0208373, IMG submission 184036) | Soil microbial communities from Rifle, Colorado - Rifle Oxygen_injection C2 (SPAdes) | ecosystem: Environmental > Terrestrial > Deep subsurface > Rock core/Sediment | place: Rifle, Colorado...
GCCCCTTTTGGAGGCAAACGGTTTTCGAGACCGTCCCGTTATGACCACTTCGGTACCTCTCCATCTCTATTGTTCCACGTGAAATTTTTACTAATTAATTTTACCAAGAAAACAGATTTTTTTCAAATTAAAAATCCTTTCCATAAAATATGAAAAAGATTTTTATAGAGTGGACCGTACCGGATTCGAACCGGTGACCTCCTCGATGCCATCGAGGCGCGCTACCAGCTGCGCCAACGGCCCTAACAAATTATTTTTATAATACTTTTTAAGTCTAATGCTAGCTCGGCAGAAAAATAATCTATCCGACAGACCCCCTTATAATCAAGCTTTTTGGATGGCTTGTTAATCGTTCTTTGATCAATCTGTGCCTTATAAAATTTCATTAAAGGAATTTTTGTTATGTCGGACCAGAAGTTTTCTAGTTCCTGAATATTCTGGTCAGCGCGACATTGAAGCGTACAGCGAAATTTATCCTCATCAATTGTATAGCAAAATCTTAATAAGCGCAAGAATAAATTTATAAGCGAAGGATCAGAATTGCCGAACATTATTGAGCTATATCTGCTTTTTGAACCTTCGGCTGCGTATAAGATAGCTAAGGAAATTTTAGCGGTTTTCAGATTTTTTAACCCGTCAACTAAATATAAATTACGTTCATGGATTTCTTTCAAATAAAATTCTCGGCGAATTTTATTCATTGACAAGGCAATTCCTTGCGCTTTTTCCAGATTAAACTTGTTGTATTCCTCAATCCTTTGTTGATAGCCCAGAGGCAAATCTAGGCCACGACACCAATAGGAAAGAGTACTTTTCGGTATCCGAGTGTCAAGCAATTTTTGTATCTCTGAATAGGTCTTGCCTTTTGACCTCAAGTCTTGAACTTTCTTTTTTAATGCTAATTTTATTATCATTAAATTAATTGTACCACAGAGCTATACAATGTCCAGCAAGAGTGTTCGGTGTTTTCTCTCAATGTAATTAAATTAAAAAAATTTCACGGGAAACTTTTTTAGAAAAAAATTGTTATGTTCCACGTGAAATATTTATGATAAAATAGAAAATTCCACTAGAGTGGAATTTTCTATAGATTTACCTTAAGCTTTTTAAAATGTGCCCCCACCAGGAGTCGAACCTGGATTTAAAGTTTAGGAAACTTTCGTCCTATCCATTGAACGATGGGGGCCGAACTTTGCTTGGATTAAATCCAAGCTTCGATACGGCAAGTATCTTGTCTAATAACTGCTTGCCCTTCCAAAGCTCAAATGAAATTTGAGCAAAGGAGGGAACGATGGGAGCCGGGAAAAATCTTCATTTTTCACCCCACGGGTGACCACCAGCGGGGTGGCAATAAAATCCTGCGAGGCAGGATAATTAAAAGTTTTTTTACTTTGCGCTTTAACTAGTCATCAGTCACTGACGGCGAATGATTATAATATGGGGTGAGCGATGGGATTTGAACCCACAACCGCTCGGACCACAACCGAGAGCTCTGCCAGTTGAGCTACGCCCACCATATTTATTCTATTGGTATTTTATAATTATGAACTAAGTAATGGCAATTACGGCACAGCCAGACTAAATTTGAAGAGTGATGATTTTTACGATTTTTATCAATATGGTGTGCTACTATTACTCTTTCATCATTATGGCCACATAATTTACAAATTATTTTTTTGTCTACTTTCAACAGTATTTCTCTGTAATCTATAAACTTTCCGCCTTGCCAATTGGGATGTTTGGAACCGGAGAAGAATTTATTGCGCCAAAGTGTTTGACATGATTTTGTGCAGAAAAACTTACCGCTTTTTGAGACCCTTATATCCTTTGGGGTTCGCCACACTTCTTTTCTGCAGATAGAGCAGGTTAGGATTTTACCGGTTCGGGACCCTATTCGATGGCAGGGAACAGAGCAGTATTTCCCCCAGCCCATTTTTTGATGACTTGGTTTAATGTAAAATTCTTTTCCGCAAATTTTGCATTTTGCTTGAGGCATCACTTTAATTTTATAAAGCTAATGTCGGTCTGTCAAGCAACTAGGCTGTAGAAAATCCACAACCTGATATCATAACATCAGAAGATAGCTGTTAAGAACTTCTTTACTCTAGCATCTTTTTTAAAAAAATCAAATAAGATCGGCGGTGATTTTAAGTTCTAATAGCCCAATGGTTGTATCATAAACCGCAAAGGTTGATTGATAGATATCGCCGGCTAAGTTGCCGGGATTAATGAGCCGGCAGAAACCGATTTTCTCTTCCCACGGCTGATGAGTATGGCCAAAAAAGACAAGGTTAAAACGACCGGTCAGAGCCAATTGACGGGCATCATCTGGCTTGTGGGTGAAAGCAATTTTTTCATGGTCAATCTCTATCTCGCCGGTTTGGCCGTAAAAGCTGGTATTTGGCGATTGACCCGGGGCGAGCATTTTTTCAATGGATTCTGCGTCGTTATCCATATTGCCGATAACCAGATTAAAATGAACATCGGGCAAAAGTTCGGCCATGGCTTTGGCAAAATAAGCAAAGCCAATATCGCCGCAGTGAATGATTTCTTGAATTTTGTTTTCCTTGGCCCAGGCGGCAAATTTTTCAAAAGTCGCGTTGTTGCCGTGGGTGTCGGAGATAATCGCGATGAGCATGATTTGATTTTAGCATTTTTTACTAAAAAATTAAATCAAGTGGAATTTAAAAATTTTGTTTGACAAGAAAAGCGTCTTTGTTATACTGGAATATCGCAGTTCGTTAAAAAAAGGATTATAAATTAATTGTAATTTTTGTTTCTAAAAACATCGGAGAGAGGATGGTGAGTGAAGTGAATAAAAATGAAAAAGCTAAAGCAGAAAACGAGGTAGCAATCAGGTTCCCATACCAAGAAACGTTAATGTCCCTAGACATAATAGGCGTTTTAGCCCAGCATCGCCAGACTTTTTTGCCGGAAGAAATTAGCGCTAAAGCGGATAGTGTCTGCCGGTATGGTCTTTTTGAGCCAATTCTCGTGGTTGCTTTTAAAAAAGAATCGGCTCAAGATTACATTGACTTGACCAATCAGCACTATAAAACTAATCACTCCTTGGCAGAATTGACGCGATTATCGGACGGAACTTTTCCGGTACTTTTGTCCGGCGAAGTCCGGTTAAGAGGGCACAAAGAAGCCTGGGAGCTAGGATGTCCAACTTGTCGGGAGCGTTTTGGTCAAGAAGAAAGCGGCCTTTGCTATCGTCGTCATTTCTCCCCGAAGAAAGCGAAAAAAATGATTGAAGTGAAGCTTTACGACGATATGCCGGCTATCATAGCCATTGACATTCAGTTAACCGGGAACAGTTACACGCCACCACCGGAGAACGAAATGGTGGCGGCTATCTCGTTCCAGTTCTTGGTCAAGAAGAAGATTGATTCAAGCTTAACTATAACCCGATTCGCTCGTTCTGTCGGCCGGAGTCCCGGGACAATTAGCGGTTATTTGAAGGTTTTTGAATTGCCGGAAGAGATTTATGAGTTTTATCAAAAAGGCTATATTTCTTACGGCATTGCCTTAGAGCTGGCTTTTTTGAAAAATCATGGCGAGAGTAATAGCGGTTTAAAATGGTGGGCCATGAGAGCCATTACCGGGAAGATAAAATCCGACATTTTTCGGAAAAAAGTTAGAGAGCATCTTCAAAACCAGGGTCAAGGATTATTGGAAATTTTTCATGATGTTTCGGAAAAAGAAGCCAGAAGGCGAGCCATCAGGGAAACTGTGGCCAAAGAAATGGTGGATGACATTTATCGCGGTACGGCCTACTGGCAGAAAGTACTGGGACTGTTTAGAGAAGGGAAGCTGGGCAAAAAAGACTCGCCGTTTTCGGAAGGAAGTCCGGTAGCGCTCTATCGCAAACAGGTCAACTTGATGGAGTCGCAAGTTCTGACGCACTTGGAGCAATTTTTGCCCAAGCGCGCGCTGGCAGACATCAAAAAAACCATTGCGCTGGTGCGAACGGAATTGGAAAAATTGGAAGAACAACAGGAAAATAAATAAAAGAAAAAGGGCGGCTCGTCTTGCGACGACCGCCCTTCATAATTCCTAGCGAGCCTTCAGGCGAAAATTTATTTTCATCTGAAACGAACAACGGAATTTCAAGCATTGTCACTTGCCGTGGCAATGCTTATTTTTTTACTGACCTCCTTCGCATTTTTCTTAATAAGGAACTGGCTTCTTCTTCCAGACCCGGCAACGCTGTTTGGGCCATGGTTTCAAAATACGGCACTCGCGGCATTCTCATCAGGATGCCCCAGATATAGTAAGGAGCAGCCGGCACGGCTCCTTCGCAATACTGTTCAATCGGACAAATTTGGCAAGGGTTTTTATAGCCAATCGGCCAGCGAAGCTGGCCAATCAGCAAGTCTGTTGGTTCGCGAAAAATCGTGCCCTTGGCCAAGGTAGAATTTTGAAAATGGTTGGCGCAAAGGTCGCGCGACAAAACCCAGAGAGCCGGATTGATGACCAGATGGCTGATGCGGTTGGCAAATAAAAATATTTGCGACCACCGGGTAATAGCGTCAATTAATTTTTCCCTTGTTTGCGTGGCGGTTTTGCCGGCATAGGACTTGGGGTGTCGGTCATTGATTTTGAACGGCAGCAAATCCGGCAGGGATAGAATTTCAGTGGCCCAAAGAATTCGCAGAGCGTGAAAATCAACGGGAATGGGTGTGGGAAAGCGCGGAATTAAATTCTTCTCCTGTAACCAGATGGTAAATAAAGAAAAGATCTTTCGGCGCATGCCCAGTATTCCATCGCCGCCGTTTCGTTGGCGGTCATTACGATTAATCCTGGCAAAAGCCTCTTCAAAGTCTCTGACGCCGGCAAAGATATTCAAGATATTGCCGTCAAATTCTTTGACGAAGAATTGGGAGTTAGCTATCCATGATTTAGTATGCTGGTCAATTTTGTAGGCAAAGGGATTGCCGCTGCCGTTAGCTTTTCGCCCCGGAACTAAGCCGTTTTGCGCTAAAACTTTTGGAGTTATGGCAATAAAGGCGTCTTTTATGTCGTCCGGGGTTAAACCATTTTTGACGACAAACTCCGGATTAAAATACTCCGGCCGTTTGTCGTGCAGAGTCACCAGCCAGCGGAATGGGTCTTCACTGATAATTCCGCCGCGCATAAACAACGCTGAATAAAAAAGAAAATTGACCTTTCGTTCATTATTCCTGGGCAATCTTAACCGGTCTTGCGGCAGAACGATATTAGCAAAAACACCGCGCTTGGCGCGCCATTCCAAATCTAAAATCTTGAACACCGCTAATGCTCGTTTCTCATCAAAGGCAATATTCATTTTTTCACCTCCATTCTGTCTTAGGATTGATTTCGATTGGTAAGAACTAGTTAGAGTAGACTAGCAGAAAAATATCAAGGAGGCAAGGCAAAATAAAAAACTCTTAATGCTATTTAAGAGGTTTTTATTTTCTGGTGCCCTCGGTAGGAATTGAACCTACATCAACGGTTTCGAAGACCGTTACTTTATCCATTAAGCTACGAGGGCGATTTAAATTTCTTTATATAGCATATCACGCCATTTCATAATTTTCCAAAATAATTCGCTTCCTTTGATATCTATTCTTAGGCATCCTTTGTAATCGAGGTTTTTCTTGCTTTTGTGGACGGTGGATTTATAAATTGTTTTATGAAATTGAGAAGCGTTAATCTCAAGAAAGTTTGCCCAAAATTTTTCATAATTTTTGTGCGCGTATAATTCGTGGGCGTATAAACGCGCTCTTATCTTAGCGGTGGGGGTATCGCCAAATCTGGAGAGCCATTTTATCATGATTTTAATTAAAAATGGGTCAGAATTCATAAACTCAAAACGCTCACTTTTTTTAGATCCTTCTGCAAGATATAGCGCTAGGCCTGTCATAAAAAGAGGATTTTTTGAAAGGAGTAAAAATTCTTTCTGCGCTTCAGCCTGAATTTTAGCGATTCGTTCCAATCGTTTTTGATGATTTTTCCACCCGCCTTTTTGTCTTCCTATCGCACCTTGATCAGTCATTTTCTTTTGGATACGATTTTTTTGGCTAAGTGTGAGTTCAATCGATTTTAGCCAATTTGAAAGGGTGCTTTTTGCCAGAGGGCCAATAACTTTTTTAATTTCTGAATAAGTCCTTCCTTGTTTCCGCAGGCGGGTAGCCGTTTCTTTTATAGCCAAGTTTAGCATAAAAGCCTTTAGTTTAATAAAATCATCCTCGTATATACATTATATAGCGGGGGTTCAATATTCGCAAGATTGTCAATTGAAATAACGGATTTTTTGCGATATGATAAGCTTGTGACTATTCCCAATGAAGTAAAAAATATCTTAACTAAATTACAGGCGGCGGGATTTGAGGCGTACGCGGTTGGCGGTTGCGTGCGTGATTTGCTATTGGGTCGCGAACCTAAAGACTGGGATATTTGTACCAATGCTTTGCCAGAGCAGATTCAAGAAATCTTCTCTGATAATTTTTATGAAAATAAATTTGGGACGGTGAGTATCAAAACTGGTTCCGAAAAAGAAAACTTAAAAATTGTGGAGGTGACAACTTATCGAGTTGATGCCCCCTATTCAGATAAGCGCCACCCCGATACGGTAAGTTTCACGCGGAACCTGACTGAAGATTTAGCTCGGCGCGATTTTACTATTAACGCGATGGCGCTGGGGATGGTTGAAGATGGGCAAGGTCAAGCCTCTCGTCTCCGGGCAACCACTCCATCCCTGTCCCCGCTGGCGCGGGGACGCCGCTCTTCACTCGAGGCGATGCTCTTGCCCGAAGGAATGCACCTCGTGGATCCCTTTAACGGTCAGGAAGATTTAAAAAAGAATTTAATCCGCGCTGTTGGCGAACCGGATAAGCGTTTTGGTGAAGACGCTTTGCGGATGTTGCGAGCAGTTAGGTTTGCCGTCGAGCTTAGCTCGACTAACGGCCGCGCTGAGCGCGGCGTGGAACAAGTTTCACAGAAAGACGTGAAACAAAGTTTCATGATTGAAGAGAAGACCAAGGAAACAATCAAAAAGAATGCGGCCTGGCTCCAGGCTATCGCCAAAGAAAGAGTCCGGGAAGAATTCGTAAAAATGATAATGAGCGAACGACCCGAAGAAGGGGTTTTGCTTTTGCATGATTTAGGATTATTGCAATATATTATTCCGGAATTTGCCAAAGGTTTTGGCGTGGCGCAAAATAAACATCATATTTATTCAATTTTTGAACATGGAATTTTTTCTTTAAAATTTGCCGCGCACTCCGTAAAATCTTCTAAATTAAAAAGTAACGGAGCGCAGGAAAAAAATAATTTAATTATTCGTTTGGCGGCGCTGTTGCATGACGTAGCTAAACCACAGGCCAAGAGGGGAGAGGGACCGGACGCGACTTTTTACAATCACGATATTATGGGCGCGCGGGCGGCGGCGCGGATTTTAGAACGTTTGCGTTTTGATAATGAAACGATTGAGCGAGTGGCTAATTTAATTCGCCACCATATGTTTGTTTATGACATTGGAACCGTGTCAGAAGCTGGTATCCGGCGTTTGCTGGTTCGCGTAGGGCCGGCTAATATGAAAGACCTTTTGGCCTTGCGCGTGGCGGACCGTCTAGGTTCTGGTGTGCCCAAAGCTCAACCGTATCGTTTGCGGCATTTCCAATATATGGTAGACAAAGTTCAGCATGATGCCATTTCTGTTAAAATGCTAGAGATTGACGGAAACGATTTAATGGAAACTTTAAAAATTAAGCCCGGACCAAAAATTGGCGCGATTTTAGATGTGCTTTTGGCGGAGGTGATTGAAGAGCCAATTAAAAACAACAAAGAAAAATTACAGCAACGCGCCAAACAATTAGATGAAATTGACTTAACACGGTTGCGCCAGATGGCGAAAGAGCGGATAGAAGAAGAGAAGGAAGAGGAGGATAAAATAATTAAGGGGAAATACTGGGTGAAATGATAAATAATTTAAAGTTAAAAAATTAAAGTGCCGTGCCCGCCGATGACCAAAGCTGATTACTTATAATTATACCGTTTTATGCTTTTAATATTTTACGATATTCTGCCAGCTAATCAGTATCGGCTTTGGCAGGCGCGGTAAAGTTTTGGTATCCCGCTACGCGGGATGGATTAATAAATTTTGACTTTTACATTGTAATTTTTCATTTTAAGATTTACATTTTACATTAAAAGATTTCGTTGTGATTAACTATCTTCCAAAAGTAAGCTATAATAATGATCAATGGACCTGGACGATTTAAAAAGACAGCTTTATAAAAAAAACAGTATACCCGATGACCGACCAAAGCCACCAGCGGAATTCGATTTGGGCCGCGCTTCGTGGCCAGAGGTATCTGCTCAGCCTCAGCCAAAGTGGGAAGAGAAAACAGCAGAAAAGTCATTTTTTTTAACCGTTAAACGAAAAAGAGGAGTAATTTTTGGCGTGGCGATTTTTATAGTAGCCCTCGGCATGCTTGGTGGCGGACTATACTGGCGATGGACTAGTTCTTTTGATAAAAACGAAGTGATATTGGATATTTTTGGGCCAGAAAGAATAGTTAGCGGCGAAGAAGTGAATTATGTTGTAAGAATAAAAAATAATACTAAAGCCGTTCTGCGGGATGTCAATCTGGAATTTTTGTTTCCAGCCGGTTCAATTTTATCTGATGACCGGGAATCTTCAAAACAAGGAGATTCAAATCTGATAACTAAAAGTGTGGGCAATATTGCTAACGGTCAGGAATTGCAAGAAACTTTTAAAATTAGAGTTTTGGGCGATAAAGATACTCAACAAAAGTTTTTGGCTAAACTGAATTATAAGCCCTCTAATTCCAGTATGGAGTTTTTGAATGAAAAAGATTTTTTGAGCACAATTATTTCTGTTCCTTTAGTTTTGAGTTTTATCTTGCCAGAAAAAATAGTTTCCGATCAGGTTCTTAATTTTTCTTTAAAATATGTTAACACTTCGGACGCGACTTTTAGCGATACGAGATTAAAGATTGAATATCCGGCTGGTTTTGTTTTTGATAGCGCCTTGCCCTCACCCAGCGAAGAAAATAATATTTGGGATTTATCGGAGATTGGCAGCGGTGAGGAAGGGAGAATCATAATAAAAGGAACAATTAGCGGCAACGAGGGGGAAAATAAAGTTTTTAAAGCTCAAATTGGCATAATGCAAAATGAAGAATTTACGGCTTTTGTGCAGACTCTAAATTCTCCGCAGATTTCTATTTCTCCTTTAGCGATTGAACAAGAGATAATTGATCCGACGGATGGTCAGGTCGGCCTAGGTCAGGCGGTATACTATAAATTAAAATATCGGAATACAACGGATGTCGCTATTGGTCCGGTAGTCATTACTTTAAAAATTGATAGCCGAGCAGTAGATTTTGGCAGCCTTAAAGTTGAGAACGGATTTTTTAGCAGTTCGGAAAATACAATTATTTGGAATTCTTCTTCTTTATCGGGGTTAGAGAAGTTGTCGGCTGGAGCACGGGGCGAGCTAACTTTTTCTTTGGTGACAAAAAGGAAATTACCGATTGTTAATTCGGCTGATAAAAATTTTACAATTACTACTTTAGCGCAAATTGATTCGCCTAATGTGCCTTTAGTTCTAACCGGAACAAGTTTAATGGGAAAAAGCCAATTGATTGTCAAAATTAGTCCTCTGCTAGTTTTAAGCATGAAGGGTTACTATAACGACCGCTTGTTGCTAAATAGCGGACCTCTGCCGCCTCGGGTGGGTCAAGAAACAACTTATACCATCTACTGGCAGCTGCTTAATATCGCCAATGATTTAACGGACGTGACAGTGAGGGCTTATTTGCCTCCCTATATACGTTGGAAGGAAAATATTTATCCGCAAAATGAAGACATAAAATACGATGAAGCAACTGGCAAAGTAATTTGGAAAATTAGTCATTTGACAGCCGGGACAGGACTTCTGTTGCCAGTTAAGCAAATAGCTTTTCAAGTTGGTTTTATGCCTTCACTGGGGCAAGTTGGCGAGGTAGCGGTTATTGTTAAAGAAGTTCAGGCCAGCGGCAAAGATGACTTTACGGGGAAGAATATTTCGGTTTCAGCGATTGAGTTAAAATCGGATATGCCCAGTGACTCAACTGTCGGTTTTGAAAATGGCCGGGTACAAAATTGAGAGTATTATATAAATTGAAAAACTCTGCCTTTGTTGCTAGTATCTATATATTAGTTAGCCGGCGGAGTTTTTAATTTATGTTTGAACGAACACGTAACTTACAACTATCAATTATAAAACAAATGGAAATCCGGGCGGTCAAGTACCCGGATGTTATTTCTTTGGCTCAAGGAATCCCTAGTTTTGACACGCCGCTAGGCATAAAGCGGCGCGTTGAGAAAGCATTGGCGCGGGGAGTAGTCGCTAAATATTCTTTAGTGCCCGGTTTGCCGGAGCTGCGAGAATTAATCGAAATTTCTTTAGCGCAAGAGAAAATGTTTTATGATTGGCAAAAAGAAATTATTGTGACAGCCGGTTCGATTGAAGGCATCACGGCCGCGATTTTAGCGATTACCAGTCCGGGCGACGAAGTCATTCTGCTTGACCCAACTTATACCAGCTACAAAGAAGTAGTTTCATTGGCCGATTGCCAGCCGATTTTTGTTTCTCTTGATGAATCAAAAAATTGGGGACTGAACATAGGGAAATTAGAAAAAGCCATTACATCAAAAACTCGGGCTATTTTATTTTGTAATCCGAACAATCCAACCGGGACGGTCTTGGGCAAGCAGCAACTCTTAGCGATTGGCGAATTGGCGAAACAGCATAAATTTTTTATTTTAGCCGATGAGGTTTATAAAGATTTTTTGTATAATGATGAGCCGTTTTTTTCTTTGGCGCAGGAGCCGGGTTTGCGTCAATGGGTAATCCGATTTTTTTCTTTTTCTAAATCCTACGCGATGACTGGCTGGCGGGTTGGCTACTTGCATAGTGACGAAAAAAATACCGCTGAAATTTTGAAAGTTCATGATTCGCTGGTAACTTGCGCGCCGGTAATCTCGCAATATGCGGCTATGGGGGCGCTGGAGATGGGGGAGAGTGATCGGGAAGGCTTTAAGCAGGAGTATTTAAAAAGAAGACGTTTAATGTGCTCTCGATTGGATAAGTTAAAAAACATTTTTGAATATATAAAACCAAGTAGTTCTTATTTTGTTTTTCCTAGTTTTAAACAAGACTCTGGTGGCAGTTGGGATTTTGCGTTAGAACTGTTGGATAAGGCAAGGGTGGCGGTGGTACCGGGCATTGCTTTTGGTTCAAATGGCGAAAATCATATTCGCTTAAGTTTTGGCCGGAGCCAGCTAGATATTGAGAAGGCTTTTGACCGATTAGACAAATATTTTAACTAATGATCAATTTTCCACCCTTCGGGTGGTCACCCGTAGGGCGACAAATCTCAATTTTCAATCAATAATCAATAATTTAATCTTTAATTTTCAAATATTTGAAAATTAAGTCATTGAAAATTTGTAAATTGGTAATTGAAAATTTAATGAAATCTATTTGCAAATATATCCTCCAGTATTATCTTAAATATTTGGCTAAGCTTGTTTTAGCTATTTATCGGCCAATAGTGATTGCGATTGCCGGTAGCGCTAATAAGCATTTTTTTAAAGAGCAAGTCAAAGATCGTTTAATTTCAGCCGGTTTTTCCGTTCGTGCCAACCCAAAAGATTTTAATACGGAGATTGGTTTGCCCTTGGCTATCCTAGACTTGCCTAGCGGTTATCATTCCTATAAAAAATGGTGGTCAATTATCTGGCGCTCGCCGCTGGCGTTTTTTAAAAAACTGCCTCAAATTTTGGTTTTGGAGCTGGGTGTATCTAATCGGGGCAACATGAGATACTTACTTTCGCTGGTTAATCCCAAAATAGCTGTAATAACGGACATTACCCAGCGATATTTGGAGGCTTTTGACGACATGGAGGAATTAGTGGACGAATACGACTATCTAGTTAGTCAGATAGACAATGATAGCTTGGTGATTTTAAACCACGATAATCTAAAAGTCAGAGAGCTGACTAAAAAAACCAAGGCGGAAGTTTGCTTTTTTAGTTTAGAAGGCGAAGCTTCCGGTCAAAGTGGTCAATCAAATTTTTGGTCGGCTAGTATTATAAAAGAAGAAGGCAAACAACAAGTAAAAATTTGGCACCAGGCGAAACAACAAGAATATCAAATTAACCGTCCCGGCGACCAGCATGTTTGCGCTTTACTGGCGAGCTTGATTATTGAAGAAAAAACAGCGAAATTGAGCCATGATTAAAATCATAAAAAAAGATAAAAAAACTAAGCGCCGAGTGGGCGAGCTTGATACCAGAAGAGGAGTTATCAAAACTCCCTTTTTTATGCCGATTGCGACCAAGGGGGCGGTAAAAAGTTTGACGCCGGAAGATTTAAAAACTTTGGGCGCCCAAATAATTTTAGGCAACACGTATCACTTATGGTTGAGGCCGGGAACGGAGATTATAAAGAAGGCTGATGGATTGCATAGATTTATGAATTGGCCGGGGCCAATTTTGACTGATTCGGGAGGTTATCAGGTTTTTTCGCTGGGAGGAAAGATCGGAGCGCGGCAAGTCGCCTCGCTTCGGGCAACCACGCCATCCCTGTCCTCGCTGGTGCGAGGACGCCGCCCTGCGCTCGACGACTTGCCGCACTCCGAATCGGCTTTCGTCAAAATTTCTGACGCCGGTGTGGAATTTCGTGACCCAGTCAACGGCGATAAATATTTTTTAACGCCGGAAAAATCCATAGAGATTCAGCTGGCGCTGGGAAGCGATATTATTATGGTGTTGGATGAATGTCCGGCCTTTCCTTGTACTCGCGAACAAGCAGAGGTCGCGGTAAGGAGGACTACTGATTGGGCGAAGCGTTGCAAAAAATATTTTGAACTAAAAACTAAAAACCACAAACTAAAAACTGATAAGCCTCTGCTTTTCGGTATTGTTCAGGGTGGAATTTATAAAGACCTGCGCGAGCGCAGCGCGAAAGAATTATTGAACATTGGCTTTTCCGCCCAAGGCGGACCAGCCTCGGGCTGGGATGGTTATGCCATTGGCGGCGTGGCGGTGGGGGAGCCTCGCAAATATTTAAAGACAGTGCTGGAAGCCACTCTGCCATTATTGCCGGAAGATAAACCCAGATACTTGATGGGCCTTGGCAAGCCCGAAGAAATTGTGTCAGCGGTCAATGCCGGTATTGATATGTTTGATTGTGTAATCCCGACGCGGGAAGCCAGGCATGGAAGACTCTATAAATTTTCAAGTACCAATTTTCAATTTTCAAAAAAGAAATTCTATGAGACGCTGCAAATAAACAATAGTAAGTTTGCTAAAGATTTTTCACCGATTGATAAAAAGTGTGCTTGCTATACCTGCCAGAATTATTCCCGCGCCTATTTGCATCATCTATTTAAAGTTGGCGAACCGCTTTCTTTGCGGCTAGCCACGATTCATAATTTACGGTTTTATTTAGGATTGATGGAGGAGCTAAGGAAATGATAATTTTTCTCCCCCTTTTGAAGGGGGAGATTAAGAGGGGGTTAAAAAATGAACAACGAAATTTTTAACCAGAAAAATCACAAAGACGTAAGGAGGCGACTGAGGAGCCAAATGACCAGATCAGAGATTATGGTTTGGTTAAGAATAAAGAATAAACAATTAGGGTATCAGTTCCGACGGCAATACGGTATTGGCAAGTATATAGTTGATTTTTACTGTCCAGAGAAGGAGCTAATTATTGAAATAGATGGCGGAATACATTTTTACGAACGGAATATTGAAGCTGATAAAATAAGAGAAGAATATTTCAAGAAATTAGAATTGACTATAAAAAGGTATACAAACTTAGATGTGATTAAAAACCTAGATAATACTTTGGAGGACTTAAGGCAAGCTTTAATGTAATCATAACCTCACCCTAGCCCTCTCCTTCAAAAGGAGAGGGAAAAGTAAAATTATGCCTAGTGAAAAACGACAATTTGGCGATAAGGGAGAGGAAGCGGCGGTCAACTATCTAAAAAATAAGGGCTATAAAATAGTTGACCGAAATTACGCTTGTCCCAAATTTGGCGAAATTGATATTGTGGCGGCTAAAATGGAAGGCCGGCTTTTTGCCAAAACAGCGGTGTTGGTTTTTGTGGAAGTCAAAACAATCAAGGGGAATGGCACAGACTTGGCGGTTGCGCTAGCGGCTCAAAACGTTCATTATCATAAACAGCAACGCCTGATTCGGACGGCTAGAATTTATTTAAGAGATAAAAAAATTCCGCCCACTACTCTTTGGCGAATTGATGTAATCTTGGTGATTTTAGATGGGGTAGGCAATTTAGTAAAAATTGAACATTTAGAAAGCGCGGTTTGGGGGAGATAAAATTTGTACAATCCGACTATACGAATTTTACTGCACGTAGTCGGAGTGCGTGCAAATTATAAAAAAAACCGTCTAGTTGGGCGGTTTTTTAAATTGAGCGGCGACCTCGCTGTTATCAAACTCCTGGCAGTCGGAGAGTGAAAGGGGGGCGAGGTCGCCGTCAGGTAATAATCAAAAGAACAATGAGCCTGCCAAAGGCGATGTCTCGGGGAGTAGGGGCTGGAGGCCATTCCCCTTTTTCTCCAAACTTTCTTCATCGCCCCGGCAGGCAAAACGGTTCGCGCGCGCATGCGTGTCTTATTGGGGAATGACGGTAACCCCTCAAGGTCTAGCTCGATAGTCAAGGACCGGCTGACCCAACCGATTCTTTGCCCGGTGAACGCTTAATTAGCAGGAATTGAAGGGGCTGCACGAACTTGGCGCCATCCATTCGCCCAGATATGATACCCAGCTATCCGGCCAATCAGTTTGTTTTTGCTTAGGGTGCCCGACCACCCCGCGAACCATCTTTTAAATAAACGTATGGCTATTATAGCAATGAAATTTGGCTTGTCAAGAGAAGGAGGGAATGATATGCTTTGATTATAAAATGTGCTTTATATTGTCATTCTGAGGGTGCGACCCGAAGAATCTTCTCGCAGAAAATGACCTGCTTCGACTCGTCGAAGACGAGGCGAGCAAATTTCCCTGCCTACCGGCAGACAGGCAATGACTAATGTCAAATAAAATCTCAAATCCCAATGTCAAAATGAATTCTTTGGATTTAGGATTTGGTCATTGATTGGATATTGGGATTTTGTCATTTGTCATTAAGAAGCTAGATACTTCATAGGGTTTATCTCATAGAAGAAACAAAGTTTCTTTTTTCGAGGCCCAGAATGATAAAATGGTTTTATGACCAACGATCTCATGGAAAAAATCGTATCTTTATGCAAGCGCCGGGGTTTTGTTTTTTCCGGTTCGGAAATTTACGGCGGCTTGGCTTCAACTTATGATTACGGCCCTTTAGGCGTGGAGCTAAAAAACAATATTAAGAAATTATGGTGGAAGTATTTTGTGCAGGATCGGGAAGATATGGTGGGGTTGGACGGTGGAATTATTCTAAGTCCTAAAATTTGGGAAGCTTCCGGCCACGTTAAAAATTTTAAAGACCCGCTGGTTGAATGTAAAAAATGCCATCAGCGTTGGCGACCAGATAAGCTGGAAGACGCTTCAAAATGCCCGGATTGCGGCGGTGAATTTACCGAGCGGAAAATGTTTTCGGGCATGTTCAAAACGACGATTGGGGCAATAGAAGAAGAGGGGTTAGTAGCTTATTTGCGGCCCGAAACTGCGCAGGCGATTTTTGCCAATTATAAAAACGTGCTGGATTCAACCGGTTCAAAAATTCCATTTGGGATTGGTCAGGTAGGCAAGGCTTTTCGCAACGAAATCACCACGGGCAATTTCATTTTCCGGACACTGGAATTTGAACAGGCCGAGATTGAGTATTTTATCGCGTCAGAGGCGGACTGGAATAAAATCTTTGAGGCGTGGCTGGAATATATTTATGGATTTGCCGATTTAATTGGGCTGAAGCGCCAAGATTTTTATAATCATGAAATTCCGGATGAGGAACGGGCCTTCTACTCCAAGCGCACCATTGATATTGAATACCAATTTCCGTGGGGGCTTGATGAACTTTGGGCGATTGCTTACCGGACCGATTATGATCTGACGGCTCATCAGGCGGCTTCTGGTAAAAGTATGGAATATTTTGATGACGAGACTAAAAAAAAGTACAT
>Ga0208373_1003268_pt1 | contig 16166 bp, 16 predicted proteins | sample RifOxyC2_FD_184036 | JGI IMG/M metagenome (GOLD analysis project Ga0208373, IMG submission 184036) | Soil microbial communities from Rifle, Colorado - Rifle Oxygen_injection C2 (SPAdes) | ecosystem: Environmental > Terrestrial > Deep subsurface > Rock core/Sediment | place: Rifle, Colorado...
TGTTCTTCCATTTATAGAAATTATAACTTCGTTAGCTTCGGGAAATTGTTTTATCGTTTCTCTAATTTGCGAACTTATAGCGGCAACACGACAAGATCCACCGACTTGAAATTCAAGAGTTTCATCAAAATCAATCCTTGCCACACCGTCTTTTATTTCAAAACTTTGTATTTTTACTCCGACGGGGATACTTGTTAAAAAACCATTCTCCTTTTCTTCGTCAGTTGGTCCGAGCAATAAGGCTTCCACCGTGTCTTTGATTAAATTTTCTGTCTTTAAAATTTTTCTTTCCGTTAGAAAAGTCTTATTACAATCCATAACTTCAGGATCAAGCTTTGTATTGGTAAAAAATAGTTTGATTGTCGCCGGATCTTCATCTGAATTATTTTCTTTTTCTGAATTACTGTCCGGCGGGAGCTGTGCGCATTTTTTGTTCGGGGGTCCGGCAGACGGCGCGCCGTGTTTTATCCATTCTCCGTTTTGGCAAATCCAATCATCCTCATTGCCAAATAAGCGGATAAAACCAAAAACTACAAACAACGCGATAATAATTACGGCAAAAAATTTCAAGATTATTTTTAACATAATTAATTTATTTTTCATTTTCCTTAACTGATTTTATGTAAGCGCAATAATCGCAATTATGGCTGGCCGACGGAATTTTTGCTTCGGATAAACATTTATGGGCTTCTAAAATTTTTCCCTCTACCCAGCTGTCATTACCCTTGTAAGGAATTAGGGATATATCAAATTCCAATTTCGCGTCAAAAGCCTCTCTATCTGTCTGCCCGTTGCAATAAACAAAATAGCCCGTATCGGAAACCTTAAGATCGTTTTTTCTTAAAAGCCATTGATATATTTCCATCTGTCGCCTATACCCACCCTGCCAATCTTTATTTAAAGAATCTATTTTTTCCGCCTTGCTCGTCGCTTTGTAATCCACAACAATATACTCCCCTTTTTTATTCTGCCAAAGATCGTCAATCGCGCCAAAAATCAATAAATTGGTTGATTTATGAAGATATTGTACTCCCGTGAAATTATGCCTCCATTCGGCAAGCTTTTTGTGACCCACGGGCACAGCATCAACCCCGTATTTCTCAATTAGGGGGTGTTTTTCATTCTTAGCTCGATGAATATCAAATTCTTTCTTTAAAAGGGCGTCAACAGCAGAATTTAGAGAAAAGGGGTACCCCGGAGGCCTTCCTACTCCCAGCTTCCGGTCTAAATAAAAGCATCTGGGGCAATCTATGAATAACTCTATCTTTGTTCTGCTTAGTTTAAAGGGTTCCTTTGATTTTGGGTCAAAAAGCCCCTTTGTTCGTTTTGAGCTGTAATATTGAGACATAAGCAAAAATGCCACTACTACTTATACTGTAATAATGGCATTTTTTAGGAATATTTGCAAAGAATTACTTTATTTTTTGCCCTGCTCTTTTTTCTTAACAATCTTTCTCACAACAATATAAACAACAAAAGCCAAGATCAAGAAATGCAACAGCTCTCCGAGAAACGCGCCCCAGCGGAGACTTATGGGGCCAAGCTGAAGCACGGCTTCCTGCCAAGCGATTCCCGATAATAACGGGTTAAACAAGGGCATTACCATATCATCAACCAATGACTTAGCTAAACTATTGGAAGCCGCGCCCATCACAAAAGCAATGGCAATTCCAACTACATTGTATTCTTTAATAAACGCTAAAAAATCTTTAAGCATAGTTCTAAAATTATTTTGTAAACTTAAATGTGCTTATAATTTCAGCAATAACGCCCACGTCTTCTGAATCGTTTGCATTCCCAGTAAAAATATACACATACTTGCCTGGACTTTGTTCAATAAAATAACCAGGCCCCGCACATCCAGAATCCCACCCAGAACGCTCCACCATAAAAGACTTGTTGTTTGGAACAGATAACTCTTCTATCTTTCCCGAAGGATTTAATCCTTCCGTATCAGCTACTTGTGATTTAACAAAATCAGTAAAGCTAACATTGGGATCTTTTTCATTATTTACCATTATCTCTAGACCAGAATATTGATTATCGCAACTTGGCCCATCCGACGGATTCATATTAGAAAGATGTATATCGTTATCGTTTTCATCAAAAATCCAATCAACAGGAAACTTTAATTCAAATCCGTATTTTTTATTAGAGTAAGTCTTCCAATTTTCCATTTCTTCTTTTGGAGTCGCTTGTGTGGCAGATGGCGGTTGTTGCCCTGTATCTTGGTTTACTTGTCTTTGTCCACATCCGACAAAAAATGAGATGCTTAAAAATATGATACATGATATTAAAATTTTTTTCATGGTATTAATATAATTTTAATTAACACTATTTCTTCTTTTTCTAAAAAACCTAACAGCTGCGATAATCGCCCAAACAACCAACGCAATTGGTAAACAAATAAAGGCTAGCCAAATTAGAATATTGACAAATCCTTGCAACATTCTCACCATTGCCGAAAAAGCTATTTTAATTGTATCCAGCGGTCTCCATTCGGAGGTGGGTATTCTAATGGTCGGCTCTTCGGATAAAGTAATCTCTATCGTCGCCAAATCGGTCAAGTTGGACAAATATTTGATTCTTCCCTCAATCCCCTCAATCTGTCCCCTGATGTTAAATAAATATTCATTGACTTTCAAAATATCCTCTATCTTCTTCGCGGTTTTTAAAATTTCCCGATATTGTTCTTCTTCTATTCGTAAATTTTTCAGTCGGGCTTCCATATCAACAAATTCTTCCGTCACATCAACCCCCGATAGGCTTTCGGATTGGACAACTTCTGCTATTTTTTTAAGCTCATTTACGCTTTTTTCAAAATCTTTTACCGGAACGCGAATCGTAACCGTGCCATATTGCGTTTCGTCGTCTCGTGTCCTTATATCAGAGCTGGAAATAAAACCTTTTTTATCACCAAGCATCAAGGATATTCGATCAATAGTTTCGCTGATTTTTTTAACGACTAAATTCAACCTGGCTGATTTTATTACTCTCTGCTCTTCTAGAAAATTAGATCCTGAAGAAACTGCCGTTTGTCCTTCTGGGGCAAGCATTAATGCATCTTGTCTTTCTCCCACAAAACTTTCGCTGGGAGCAGGAGCGGCTCCTCCTCCAGCCACTATATCATAGGCTTTCGGAGAAACAACACCAAACGAAGCTTCTTCATAACCATTAGAAGCTCTCTGCGTCAGCATATCTCCCGTTTGCAAATACTTTAAGCCGGCCACACTGGCAATAATTACCGCAATGATTGGTAAAACAATCAATACTCCAACAACTATTCCCGAAATCAAAATAATTTTTTTGGTTTTTGGTGTCATGGTTTTAAAATTAGCTTATTAATTTATATCTTATCGCTTAAAATTATTGCTCCATTTCCGGAATATATTCACCCTTGTTTGCCGCCCTATTGGCTTCCATCCTTTTCGTAAATTCTTTTTGAGCTTTTGAGATATTTTCGCTTTTGCCCGCCCAAATTTCCAAAGACGGCCCCTGCAATCCTCTACCAAAAGAAAAACTTATTTTCCAAGGCGAAGGATTTAATTTATTAATCGCATTCAAATTAATTGTTGCCTGAACCGCTTTTTGCCCGCCGGACAAAAATACAATTCCGGGCACTTCTGCGGGCACAGAATTTTTAAAACATCTTATCGTTGCCACGGCTATTTCTTCCGGATTTGCTTGTACCGGGCAATCTTTTCCCGAAATAACCATGCTTGATTTCAAAATTAAGCCATCCAACTGAACTTTCTTCTCGCGCAATTTCTCAAAAACTATTTTTAAAACTTTTGTGGTTATTTCTTCGCTTTTTTCCAAATCATGATCTCCATCCAAAAGTACTTCCGGCTCAACTATCGGCACGATTCCCGCTTTTTGACTCAAATAAGCGTATTCGGCGATAATTCTAGCATTTTCCAAAATACAATCGTCTGTCGGCAAATTTTTACCGATTTTTATTACCGCGCGCCATTTTGAAAAACGCAATCCCAGTTCATAATATTTTTCTAGACTTTCCCAAAGACCGCCCAGACCTTCTGTAATTTTTTCTTCCGGATGAAGGAGCATGTCAATGGTCCCCCTGTCAACCTTAATGCCGGGAATAATTCCTTTTTCTTTTAACAAATCAACAAACAATTTTCCCGTTGAATTTTTTTGATAAACAGTTTCGTCAAAAAGAATAACTCCGCTGATATAATTTTCCATTCCTTCTGTCGTCAAAAATAATTCTCTGCACTGCCGACGACTTTCTTCAGTTGATTCCAACCCAATTGACTCTAACCTCTTTTTTGCTGTCGGCATACCCTCGTCAGCGGCTAGTATTCCCTTGTAATCCGCGACAATTTTTTTGGCGATTGATTGTAGTGTTTCTTCATTCATAAAATTATTTTTTAATTCCGAATATATCATGATGGGTTTCTATGTAACGCAAAGTTCCCGATATCCCGCGCAAAACCATAGAATGGGTGACAATGCAATTTTTATGAAAAACAACCCCGCCCAAAAGAGGTCCATCAATCACTCCTGTTGCCGTAAAAGTCAACTGCCTCCCCTTTGCCAAATCGCCGGCGCGATAAATAGTTTTTGAATCAAGGCCAAACTCGGAAATTTTCGTCGCGTGCTTTTCGTTCGGCGGTTTAAATCTGCCGAGCAATTCTCCACCCATTATGGAAATCGCGGCGGCGGCCAAAACTCCTTCAGTGCTTCCCCCGATACCCATTAACATATCAATTTCATTATCATTGAAACAAGCTGAAATCGCGGCGGCCACATCTCCGTCGGTAATCAACCTTACTCGCGCGTTTGCCGCTCTTATTTGGTTAATCAATTCTTCGTGTCGCGGTCTATCCAAGACAACTACCGTAATCTCTCGCGTGTCTTTTCCCAAAGCCTTGGCTGTTTTTTTAATATTATCCACAACCGGAGCATCAAGATCAATTACCGAAGCCGCTTCTTTGCCCACGGCAATTTTTTCCATATATGTATCCGGCGCATTTAACAAAGAACCGGGCGAACCGGCAACAATAACGGAAATTGCGTTATACCTGCCAAAAGCAACGCTATCGGTCGCCTCAAGCGGATCGACAGCCAAATCCATCTCCGGACCATTACCACTGCCAACTTGTTCTCCGTTGTATAATTCCGGCGCCTCGTCTTTCGAGCCCTCGCCAATCACAACCGTTCCCTTAAAGTCAATTTGATTAAAACGGGAACGCATCTCATTTACGGCCGCGCCGTCGGCTTTTTTTGCTTCGCCCCGCCCGATCCATTCTGCCGTGGCGATAGCGGCCGCTTCGGTCACTCTCACAAACTCTAAAGCTAAATTTCTGTCCATATATTTTTATCTGCAAAATCAATTATCTTTATTTGAAAATATTTAATAATTTCCGGTGAATAAATCCATTACTCGCGATAAACTCATTGTTTTCGTCTTTCTTTTCTTTATTTCCCTTAAAATCAGTTACTAAGGCGTCTGCCTCTTTGGCTATCAATTTACCGGCGCAAAAATCATGCAGATGAATCTTGGAAAAAATTACCGCTTCTATTTTCCCCGAGGCCAAAAGACAGCAACTGGCCGCCGGAGACCAATTATTGATCATTCTGTTTACTCCCGCTTTCCAAATTTTACCCTCAATTTCATTCGCCAAATTTCTTGAAAATTTATAATCAAAAGCGTAAACAACTGTTGATTTTTTAATATCATCTTCTTTATTGACTAATATTTTTTTATTATTTAAAAAAGCGCCCTTTCCTTTTTCGGCGCGATAGACATAATTCAAAATCGGAAGATAAACAACCGCGGCAATCACTTCTTTATTTTTTCTTAAAGCGATGGAAATTGAAAAATCGGGAATACCAATCACAAAATTATATGACCCATCAAGCGGATCTACTATAAAATCATATTCTGATTCTTTTCGAAGATAACCTATTTCTTCGGAGTATATCCCAAAATCAGGAAATTCCTTTTTTAAAATTTCTAAAATCGCCACTTCTGATCCGGTATCCGCTTTAGTTCTAAAATCATTCAAGGATTCCTTTGTCGTAACTTTTAGACTTTCCCCAAATAATTTCTTCGCAACTCTACCCCCCGCTTTGGCGGCTTTAATCATTTTTGTTATTTCTTGCATAGATTGTATTCTTGTCATCCCCGCGAAGGCGGGAATCTACTTTTTGCGATACTTGCAGGGTTCCCACTTTTGAAAAAAAGACACCTAACCTCAATAAAATCATATCATTTTTTTGATTTTATTCAAAAAAAAGGTAAAATAGTATTGCAACCAAAGGAGGAAAAAATGGGTTGCATATGGCAAATTTTCGTTGCTATTTCTATTATTTTTTTGATCGTTTTATTTATCGCCTTTATGATGGTAATAAATAGCGGAGGGAGCTAGCCCCTCCATCTCTCCAAAATATGCGGGCTTTCGTTGCGCGGGTATCAATTTCCTGCATGCGGAAGCTCTTTTTTTTAATACTCCAATTTTTTGCCGTAAATCTTGATCAACATTATTTCCCATTCGTCTCGTTCTATGAAAACATCTGAAACCGGGTATTGTATCATTTGTTCCCTTTCTCTGTGTTTTTTTAATGCCCGATCCAAATGTCTTCCTGTTAGTATCGCTTTTTTAATGTCGCGAGCTTTTTCCGCCTCTTCAGTAAAAGTTAATAACTTTAAAATAATAAGGTGATCCCTTTTGGCCATTGCCGTCAGGCCGGAATTTATATCAATGCCGAGATAGCTGTTCAAGCGCGGAAACAAATAATCATCTTCCAACTTCATATGCAATAAAAGATGTTCCTTAAAATTGCGCAAATATTCGGATAAAAGATCTAAATCGCTCTTTTCGTTCAAAACTTTTGCCCAAAGCTCGTCAATATAAGAGTGATCATCGTTCATAAACTCGGAGATAATACCCATATTTTTTATTAAATTTATTAATCTAGAAATAATCTGGCTAACCTAATTTCTTCATAAGAATATTCATCGCCCAAAATTTCTTTAACCGGAGACAGCCTTGTATCTCCAACTTGCCCAAAAGCCACTCTTATTTCCTCCAAACGTTCGGCCGGAATGGTCGGTTTTAAATATCCAACAACCGACCGGCCGTCGGAAGAAACAATTTTTTCCAAATGCGCCATAATCGTATTTTCCTTCAATCCGCGCCGTTTGGAAATTTCAACAATCGATAATTTCTCCAAAACCAATAATTTTGTTTTTTCATAAGTGGAGATCTCCGGTTCTCTTTTTTCTGATATTTCATCAATCAACTTATTCTGTTTCTTAATCTTTTCTTGAATGTCAGCTTTTGATAACTCTAAAGCCGCTTCTTGCGACAATCTGATCAATTCCTTATCTAACTCTAAAATTTCTTCATTAACCCGTAGAGCCATTTCGTTTAAACCCATTAATTTTAAACCGGCAAGTCCACGGACGCGGGAAAGCGCCACATAGCCCATTCCTTCCACAAAACATTTTGATAAATCCATTTCCGCGGCATCAAGCGTCATCCCTTGACTTTTATGAATCGTAATCGCCCAAGCGAGGCGCAAAGGTACTTGAATAATTTCCGCGCGAACTTTTCCTTCTTCTTCAATAGTCCAACTCTGCGGTCGAGCGACAATTTGATCACCCCGCAATGTTCGCACTACAGGAAAACCATCTTCGTCAAAACCGACGATTTTACCGAGCGTGCCATTAACATATCGTCCCTCTTGGTAATCGTTTCTAATAAACATAACCACTGCCCCAATTTTTAATTTCAACTCAACTGGCGCTAAACAATTTTGAGAAAGCAATTCGGCGAGGTGCCGATTACCATGGCTCGTCATTTTATATACTAATAATTTTTCAGGCAAAGAACTAAGCTCTTTACTGTTTATAGTGTCAACATCAACATTGTGTGTATATAATTTTGTCGGTTTAATTGAACCATCAATCTCTTTATTGAACCTGTCTCGAAGCGGCTCCATGACGAAATCATTAAGTTTAGCGCTCCGAATACCATCAAGCAATTTAGTTAATTCATTATCACTATGCCGAAATTGTTCATCCAGATAACAAACTTTTAGATTCATCTTTCGCCAGATTTCCGACTTGTGCACAAAATCCACATTTTCTCCGCCCCTACCTACCGGCGGCAATTGAAAAAAGTCTCCTGAAAGGACTATCTGCATACCGCCAAAAGGCTCCAGGCTTCGCCTAAAAGCTTGGCATAATTGATTAAGTAAATCTAATCTGAAGGCGTGAAGCATGGAAACCTCATCAATAATCAAAACATTTGTTCTCTCATAGCGGCGAACTAATCTTCTCTTGTCTAAAAATATTTCGTAATCTTGAGCAGTCAAGGCATCTCTAATCCCTAATCCTGACCAAGAATGAATCGTCATGCCACCTAGATGCGTCGCGGCAATGCCGGTTGAGGCGGTTATTGCCACTTCAATATCATTTTTTCTTAAATGCTCAATATATTTATTTAACAAAAAAGTCTTGCCACTGCCCGCGGATCCTGTTAAATAGACATTGTGTCCCAGTTTCAATATTTCTAAAGCTTGCTGTTGAGTCATTATATTATTCTTGCATTCTTTAAGCTTGAAATAATTATATCAAAGACCATTGAATCGCGCCACGCTGAAAACTTTGATAGAAACTTTAACATTTTTTGACATTTTCAAACAATCAAAGTATAGTAAAGGCAATAAAGACCCGCTACATAACAATCTTTTGCGACAAAACATAATATAAGGATTATTATGCGGCGGGTTCTCTATGACCCTTAGAAAATTAGTCGAGTTTTTTAAGCAAAATAAAAAATAAAATCCACTGCGTATTATGACAGGAACCATCAAAACTATTATTTCCGATAAGCACTTCGGTTTCATCACACCTGCGGACGGTTCAAAAGACGTTTTCTTCCATGAAAGCGGACTTCAAGGAATCCAATTTTCCGATTTGAAACAGGGAGATACGGTCAGCTTTGAGGTAGAGCAATCCGACAAAGGACCTCGCGCCATCAATGTTGCCGTCGCCGCCTAAATTATTTGCGAAAAATAAATACTCTGCGTTATTTTTAACGCGGAGTATTTATTTTAAACATAAAACTACGACTTTCCTCGGTCGTAGTTTTAAAATATTTTACTTTTTATTTTTAACTGAAGATTTCTTGGCGACAGCTTTTGTTTTTGTTCCCTTTCTTTTTTCTTTTATAACATCTTTTGTTTTTTCTTCTTTCTCGGATTCTTCCTTTTCACTTTTTTCTATTGAAACAGCCGGAACCAGCCTTTCTAAAATCTTATCCAACTTGATACTCAACATTTTAATTTGTTCTATAATCTCCCCCTCTCCGACATTTCTCCCGCCGGTACTTCCACCCTTAATAAAGCAGTTGCTGCAAAAAACAGGCCTATCTCCCGTTGGTCTAAACGGTATCTGACAGGCTTTTCCGCATTTGGAACAGGTTGCATCATACATTTTTTTATCTTCAAGGCTGGGTCTTTCACGCCTCTCGTTGCTAAATCTATTGGGCCTACCTCCAGAGTTATCTTGTTTTCCAAAACAATTACTGCAAAAAACAGGCCTATCTCCCGTTGGTCTAAACGGAAGTTCACAGCTAGCCCCGCATTCACTGCAAGTAGCTTGATGCATCGCCGGTCTGCCGTCTCTTCCTCCGCTAAATCTTTTTCCTCCTCCAAAACCGCGACCGAAACCACTGCCCGATCTTTTTCCATTTCTGTCAAAATTTCCCATAATTTTTATATATTTAAATTACTCAAAATGTAACTTGGTTAAGTTTATCATATTAACGAATATAATCAAGTTACGCGCATAAATTTATTCTTAATACTTACCTAGATCAAGTTCATTATTAAATTTAATCTCTTTTACAAAATCAGGCATATGACTGACCAAAATAATTGCGCCATCATAGTTATTTATAGCCTTGGCAATAACCGGAATATGACGAAAATTGATATGATTTGTCGGTTCATCCAAAACTAAAAGCCCCGGTTTCATTAACACCAATCTGGCAAAAGATAATAATCCTTTTTGACCTTCCGACAAATGAGATATTTTAAGACCCATTAATTCACCGGTAATCAAAAGATTGGCGGCGATGGAACGCATTTGCTGGATATCACCCCCCTCTATCATCGCGCCCTTCAAAGAATCAAAAACAGTCTGATCATAATCCAGTGTTGCGAAGTCTTGGCTATAATAACCCACCCTTGTATCTTTTAATATGACCGCTCCTTCACCAAAATTATTTATCAAAGAACGCAATAGCGTGCTCTTGCCAATGCCGTTTGGTCCGGAAATAAAAAGTCTGTCTTTTTGTCTTAATAAAATATCCACTTCTTTTATTATCGGCTCGTGATTTTTTATTATCTTCACCAATTTGAGAGTTACCACATTGCCGACGATTCCTTGCGCGGGAATATTAAAATCTTTAATGGTTTTATCCTCTCTTCTAACATCCACCTTATTTTCCTCCAATTCCTTGACTTCTTCTCTCAATTTACTCGCTAGTCTGCGCATCTTTCCTCCTTTGTTGGCAAAAAAGTTTACCTTTTCCTTGTTGTCCAGGATCTCTTTTTCCAATTGAGCATTTTTTTTAATTTCTCTTTCTATTCTACTGTTTATTTCCTCCACTACCGAATAATAATCGCCGACATATGTTTCTATTTTTTTGGTAAAAATATCAAGATAAATAACTCCTTCAGTAAAACAATTTAAAAAATCCGCATCGTGGGAAATGACTATTACTGTTTTATCATACATAACTAAAAATTCTATAAGATGATCAATACCAGCCTTATCCAAATTGTTAGTTGGCTCATCCAAAAGCAAAATGTCGGGATTCTGGATAAGAGCGTAGGCTAACAAAATTCGAGCCTGCTGGCCACCGGATAAATCTCTGACCCTTCTATCGTTTGGAACATCAAGATCAACCGCATTCATCGCCTTGCTTATCTGGCTTTTAATATTACCCGGAGCCCTACCGTCAAAAGATTTGGCAAAATAATCCTCAACCGTTAAATCTAAATCCTGCTTGTCAATCATTTGGGATGCCGTAGCAATAGTTGCGTTATCGGTAATAAAAACATTGCCTCTTGTCGGTTTTAGCTCCCCTTTTATCAATTTGAATATTGTGCTTTTCCCGGCGCCGTTTTGTCCCATCAGGGTTATTTTCGCGCTTTTACGCACACAAAAACCCACTTCGTCAAGAACTGGTTTCTTCTCATCATATTCAAATGTCAGATTATCAAATCTTAGGATTACTTCTTCTGCCATAGTATTTAGACCCACTGCATAATAAATTTCGTAACGAAAGTTATTATGCAGTGGGTCTAGTATTTGTTCTATATTAATAACAAACCCCCGGAAGAGGTTCGTTGTTAGAAATTAATAATCCCATATTTTCAACCTGCTGTCAATTCCGTTCACTTTCTGTTCACTTTCTTAAAAATAGGCTGTACGGTTATAGGCAAGACAACTATTTTTTGATAATTAAAATTAACATGGTATATTTATTTATATATCAAACTTAAAACACTTCATTCAAGAAGCGTTTTTATTTTACTCTTTAATCAATATGGCAGGAGCTGTAGGAATCGAACCCACGACGCTTCTTTTGGAGAGAAGCATGATACCACTTCACCAAGCTCCCAATATCTTACTGCATTGAATTAAAAACCGGCGCGAGAAAATTGTCAATCGGAACATAATTGTCGGTCAAGACGATTGCTTTTTTTTCTTCCAAAAACTTCGTGACTTTTTCGTTCTCGGCAAAATATCCGATTTCTTTCGACGAATCCCTCTCGGTTCCAGCCTCAGCTTCCAATGTTGTCCATAAAACCTCTCCCCAATCATTTATATCCAATTCTGTTTCTCCAGCCAGAATAACAAAAGTATTTCTTTTGTCTATTTCCCAGTTGCTCGCAAGGGGCGCCAAATAAACATAAGGGAAAATTTCTCGCATTGTTTTAAGAAATGATCCGACAAATTTTCCGTATTTGTAATTATCAATCACATTCACCGCATAATATCCGTCCGGGGAGAGATGCTCTTTTATTATTTTTCCAAATTCCAGTGTTGTAAGATGATAAGGCACGGCAAAATCATTAAACGCATCGCCGAAGATAAGATCATATTTTTTTTCGGCCGGCGCTTTGGCTAAAAACATCCGCGCGTCCGCGTTGGTTGTTTTTATTTTTGTCTCCGGATTTAAACTTAAATGTTCATAGTTGAATTTTGTCACTCCGGGATCGATTTCGGCTACTTCCAAAGAACTCTCGGGATATTTTTTTTCAAAATATCTCGGCAAAGTATATCCCCCGCCACCCAAAAAAAACGCTTCAAAATTATTTTCTCCGGTTTGTTTTATCCTATAATCAGTAAGTATTTTATAAAACTTCTCGTAATCATAAGTCAAAACTTCTTCATTGCCCGGATAAACAAAACTGTGAACCAAGTGGTCAAGTCGCAAAACATATCCATTAATCCCCCCGTCCAAGGTTTGCGCTCGCGCGTTAATGCAGTAATAATTTGTTTCTTCCTGACAATTTTTTGGAATAAAAAAACTAAAAACCAAAAGACATCCAAAAATAACATTTGTTTTTTCTTTTAAAAAATCCTTTGCGCTTTTTCCAAAAAGAAGAACAAGAAAACTTATTAAGACAAGGACAACCGAAACTCCAATCACTATTATTTTTGTTCCGAAGAAAGATATTAAAAAATATCCCGTGGCAAATGTCCCCAAAATGCTTCCCAAGGCGCTAAAAGCGTAAATCCGTCCGACGGTTTGCCCGGCCTTTTCAAGATTGTCAAGATCAAATTTTACAACCATCGGAGAGATACAACCTAAAAATAAACTGGCGGGGAAAAAAACAAAGAAAGAAAAAATAAAAGTCGCGAAAGGTATGGAAATCATCTCCGTCTTACCCAAAAGATTTCCGATAAACGGCACTGAATAAAGCACTCCAATGCTGGAAATTCCGGCGAGAAAAAAAACACTGCTTAAAACTTTTTTGGACAAATTACGATCAGCGACTCGTCCGCCCAGATAATTGCCGATACTCACTCCCCCTAAAATTATTCCTATTACGCTTGTCCAAGTATAAAGAGAGACTCCAAGATATGGAGCCATAATTCGTCCGGCAACGAGCTCTAAAACCATCAAGCAAAAACTGCTTGCGAAGATGATTAAATTAGGAAATTTGAGACTTTCCTTATTTTCCATTTGGCTATATATTATTTTGTTTCTTTATGCGTTGTGTGTTTTTTGCACCACTTACAATATTTCTCCAGCTCAAGTCTGTTTTTTATCGTCTTTTTATTTTTGTGGGAAAAATAATTGATGTGATGACAGACCGAACACTCCATTTTGATTAAATTGTCTTGAGACATAATATTAGTTTATTTTTATTTAAAATTATTTTATGGAGCCACCTCTCGGATTTGAACCGAGGACCTACTGTTTACAAAACAGTTGCTCTGCCGCTGAGCTAAGGTGGCATTATCTCTATGGTGGGTAGGCAAGGATTTGCACCTTGGAAGGCGTGAGCCAGCAGATTTACAGTCTGCCCCGTTTGACTACTTCGGTACCTACCCTTTTTACAAAGCCGTTGCGCGGATTCGAACCGCGGACCTACTCCTTACCATGGAGTTGCTCTACCAACTGAGCTACAACGGCATTTTTAACACTTAATCTGTTCGGGTAAAACAAAAAAACAACTTATGGCAAAGTTTTCGGATTACGAGACTAGCCGAACAAAACCTTGGTCGGTCTAGCTAATATCCTTTATTCTTTCTTCAAATTCTTCTATTTTTTTATTCTCCGGGTTAACTTCTCTTAGTTTTTGAAGAGCGTTTTCAGCCAATTCTTTATTCCCTATTATTATACTTATATCAGTTAAAAAATCAAGGCTTTTTGGTTTTGTCGGCTCCAGCTCTACGGCTTTGGAAAAAAACTTCAATGCCTTCGTATTCTCTCCCTTTTGCTTTAAAAGCGTTCCCAAATCAATCAAAACCTCTATGTCGCGCGGATTGAGCTTTAAAATATACTGCAAAGTCTCTATCGCATAATCGTAGTTTTTTTGCTCAAAATATAAGTTTCCCAATTTTTTATACGCTTCTATGTTTTTATGATCCAGGCTTATTATTTCTATAAATATCTTCTCCGCCTCTTCCGCCTTTTCTTTTTTAATTAATTCGTCCGCAGTAAAAAAAAGTTTCCTTATTTCAATTTCTTTTTCTTCCGGAGTCAATTTCGGCGCTATTTTTTTCTTAGAATGTCTTTTTTCCCAATCCGATATTTTATTATATTTTTCTTTAAATATTCTTTTTATTTTTAAAATTGTCGGAATAATCAAAGAAAAAATTCCCTTCTTAAAACTTTCCACTTTTCGTTCAAGTCTGGAGGCGATAATCTTTTCTTTTTGCTTTGCTTCTCTCTCGCTTTTTATTGATTCTATGTCAATGGAAGCTAAAACCGGAAATTTTCTGACTATAATAATAATTATCCCCACCAAACAACCAATTGTAATTACAAGCGGAATAATATCGTAAGACATAAATATTTTTTAGATAACTATTTTTTTCTCTTCGGACACAAAAAACTCTTTACCATTTTCACAAACTTATCAGCTTCAAGCGAAGCGCTCCCGACAAGGACGCCATCAATCCCATCTTGGCAGATGAAACTATCAATGTTGTCGGGATTGACACTTCCTCCGTAGATTACTCGCAAGTCTTTATCTACAATTTTCTGGGAATACGATTTGAATAAAACTTTCCTAATCAAGTGGTGTGAATAAGCCGCATCTTCCGGCTCTACCGCCTGACCAATCCCAATAACCCAAACCGGTTCATAGGCGACAATTATTTTCTTAAACTCATTTTTTTTAACTCCTTCAAGCGCTCTGCCAACTTGCCTGCCTATAACGGAATCTCTTTGCCCTCTCTTCCTTTCTTCAAATGTTTCTCCGACGCAGACAACCGGCGTTAAACCAAACTTTAGGGCGGTTCTGACTTTTTGATTTATCATTTGATCGCTTTCCCACAGATGCTCTCTCCGTTCCGAATGACCGATGATGGCGTATTGGCAATTTACTTCTTCCAACATTTTCGGGGATATTTCTCCGGTAAAAGCGCCTTTTTCCTCCCAAAAAATATTCTGCGCGCCCAACTTTATTTTACTTTTCTTTTGATTAAAATAATTATTTATTGACCATAAGCTTAAAAAAGATGGACAAACAACAGTGTCATTTTTCTCGGCGTCTTTGTTTTTCTTTAACGAATCGTCTATCTTTTTAACCAAATCCAATGATTCTTTAACATTTAAATTCATCTTCCAATTGGCAATAAAAATTTGTTTCATAAAAAAGAATTTAAATTTATTTTTTTTATAAATTCTTCTTCATTAACCGGACCGATAATAGCCAAGTTGAGTTTCTCGCCCAAAAAAATATCATTGGCGACTTTTTTTATATCATCCCCGCTAACGGAAAAAATCTTTTTCAATTTTTCTTCCGGCGTCAAAATTTCTTTCATTAAAAGTTCTTGTTTCGCGTACCAATCGGCAACACTGCTCGAATCTTCAAGGCTTAAAATAAGCCTTCCCTTAATACAATCTTTCGCTCTCTTTAACTCCTCTTCTTTTACGCCGAATTTCTTCACCTTTTGCAATTCCTCCAAGATCGCTTTTATAGCCGGCATTATTCTCGTTTTATCAAGTCCCGCCTGGATAACGACATTGCCGGCATCTTCATATACATTGGAGTATGATCTGATAAAATAGCAGAGACCTCTTTTTTCTCGTATTGAAATAAAAAGTCTGGAACTCATATTGCCACCCAGAATAACGCTCAAGAGATTGAGGGCATAAATTTTGGGATCAAAATATGAATATGCGGGAAAACCCAACGCCAATTGAATTTGCTCTGTTTCTTTATTTTTAATTTTTATTTTGGGATGATTATTTTTCTCCGGATAAACAAATTTTTCAAAAACCGGTTTTGCTTTTTTTCCATTTTCGCCAAAATATTTTTCCGTTAGCTCTTTGATTTTTTTATTTTTCAAATTGCCGGTCAAAACAAGAACCGTATTATTCGGAGTATAATATTTTTCCCTGTAGTTAATCATTTTCTTTCGTGAAAAACCATTGATT